>Ga0209980_10000185_pt1 | contig 32153 bp, 27 predicted proteins | sample CR02metaG_FD_183611 | JGI IMG/M metagenome (GOLD analysis project Ga0209980, IMG submission 183611) | Deep subsurface microbial communities from Mariana Trench to uncover new lineages of life (NeLLi) - CR02 metaG (SPAdes) (version 2) | ecosystem: Environmental > Aquatic > Marine > Ocean trench...
GACGCCGATGCATACTCCTAGACACAGAGCTTCCCCATCCGAGCATGGCCCCAGCTTCTGGTTCAGCTCCCTCTTGCACCCACGTATGCACGCTCGCCGCCCATTATCGCGCGGACATGCTCGTTTGCACGCTATTGCCGCCTTCTTCTCTCGAAACCCGCAGTCCCTCTCGTCGGACTTGCACGCTTGCACGCAGCGGGCGTCGATTGGGTCTACACAGCTCTCTGGGGGACAGCTAGCGCGCACGACTCGGCAGGCTTCCCTGGCCTGCAGCCGCGTGGTGTGAGCATCCGCTCTGCATAGAACGCGGGCATCGTTGCAGATGAAATTGCCGGGGCAGTCCGGATCGAACTCACAGTCCGCTCGACAGGTGTCCCGGCCGAGATCGCACTGGGCGAGCGAGACCTTCCTTGCAGCCTTGGCAGAATGGCTGCAGGCTCTTTGGATTTGGTTGCAGGTGCTGCCGCACGTGTGAGCGTCCGCTTTGCTCACACCGAGGAACGCTACGAACGCGGCGATGCTGCCCGTCAGAAGGAGTCTCATCCCAAGCGCTTGCATGGTATTCCTCTCCCCGTGTATCAGCCAGGCTTCCCCGGTTTGGACGCACGCCGGCCGCATCCCGGAGGCCTGGCTCCTCGAGACGCCTTTCACTCTAGCATCAATGCTTTCCAATCAGGGATGAATTTCGGAGGAAAACCTTCCCCCAGACGCACGCTCCTGGTCCCGTTCCCAGGTTCGATTCTGCGAGGGTCGATCGGCGTCGAACGCCGAATTCAGGGTACAAGGGGACCGAACTCCTTTAGCGTGTAGTCAACGGCAGCAGCACCCGCTTGGGCGATCTCCTGTCGAACCTTCTTGTCTCCACAGTAGCCCGCCCGTAACCACGCACCTGCGAGAGCGCTGTCTCCGTGCCTGCCAGCGCTGATTGCCTTTATGAGGCAGCTGCGCCCCGCTATAGAGCCGCGAAACAGCGGTGGAATCGTGCGCACGGCATACATCTGACAGGGGGCGGTGGGCGTCTGGATGCTCTCCTTGGTCCACAGGTGATTGCTCCTCTCTTGCCAGTCCTGTGCTTCAGACGCAAAGGGAACCAGTAGCAGCAGACACGGGAGGATCCAAATGCGCCGGTGTCGCTGAGGTTGGGCCCAGCGGTAATAATGCTTCCCGTCGTGATAGTGGTCTGGATAGCCCACGACGACATACACGCCGAGGTTGTCGTCGAACACAAGCTCCACGTTGTCGTGGTGCTTGTGGCGGTACCCATGAGCCGGAGCATGCGGGGGAGGCCCCGCCTTGCGGACACGAGCGTGAGCCGAATGTGGTTGAAGGTGGTGGATATGAGCACAACCAATCGCGGTCGTTGCCAGAGCCGCCAATATCGCCGTCAGCCAGTTTCCATGCCGACACTAGCCAGTCCATTGAGTTACGTCTCTCATGTCGTACCCGCTCCCCTAGCAGGAGGCCGCCACCAGGAGCGTGTCCATCCTGTGCCCATGACGGGGGTCCCCGATGTGGTTGGGCCATCACGGGTTTTGAGGACAGCTACGAGTTTAAGGGCAACGAAGCAGGGGCGTTCCCATCGTCTGGGAACGCCCCTGCCCCGTCTCAGCGAGATAGCGCTCTAGCTCGCCTTCTTGCTCCCCTTCCGGGAACTCTTGTCAGCATCCGACTGGTTGGGGTTCTCTGTCCCCTGGTTCGGGCTGTTGACTCTCCCCTTGCCCAGTCCGGGGTTCGTGCCGTCGGCCAGACCCGATCGGTTCCCATGCTTTTCGGGTGCGGGTTCCTCATCGGCCGGCTCCTCAACCACTGGCTCTTCAACGACTGGCTCTTCAACCACCGGCTCTGGTTCGGGTGCTGGCTCGACATACTGGGAGACCGACACCTGGAAAGTGCCACTGGTCGAGTTTTGACAGACGTCGTGCGCCTCGTAGCTGATCTCGGTGGTAGCGGCCGAGAAGAAGTAGCCGGACGGCGGGTCGTAGTTGACCTGGACGGCGGTATCGCAGTTGTCGGTCGCACTCAGGCCGAAGTCGACCTTGGCATCGACCTCGCCCACGGCCAGCTCCACCGAAATGTCGTTCGCACCCGAAACCACGGGAGGCTCGGCATCGAAGCGGGTCTTGCGGATCACGGTCTTGACGGACGCCTGGTTGCCCAGTATGTCGACCGCCGTGACCTGGATCTCGTTATCGCACTCCTGGAGCGCCAGATCGATCGAGAAGCTGGGGTCGCTCCCACAGCTGGTGCAGACATCGATCTCGGAGCCACCGTTATGGGTATAGAAGATGCGATCGACGCTCTCCGAGCCGTTGACCGAGCCAGCGATCTGCCGGTTTCCCTCGAGAGTGCACTGTGGCAGCTCCGCGAGGTTGACCTGCAGCTCCGGCGTCAGCTCGATCACTTGTCGACAGCCGACCTCGACCGTGACCGGCGGTAGCTCCGTATTGCTGGTGCTGCCGTTCGGATTGATCGCCGTGACCGTCGGAGTCAGCGTGTAGCTGCCCTGCGGCAGGCACATGGCCACAAGCCCGGCGTTCGAGGCGGCCGTCGGAGTGCTCGGCGATCCGTACGCGTAGGAAAGATAGAAGGTCTGATCGACCGCGGCCCCCTCGAAGTCCGTGCTCTGGAAGCGACCACTTCCACGCGCGTTCGGAGAGTAGAAGATCCCCGAGAGTGAGTGGAACGAGAGGTTCACCTCGCTCATGCAGTAGTCGAAATCCACCTGTAGCGCCTCACCCGGACGGAACTCCTGCTCTCCGACGGCTCGGTCCGTCAGGTACATCCGGGAGTACTGGTAGTTCAGGGGATCCGACAGGTCACCTCTGAACGTCAGAATGAGGTCGCCCGTGTTCCAGAGGGAGCTCTCCCCGTTGATCCCACCCAGCAGGAGTTCGTAGTCGCCCCGGAAGGCGGTCGTCGCCTCATCAAACGCGCCTTCGAAGCGCGACCGGGCCCAGCCACCGCTGGCCGAATGGCTCGCGCCGACGGCGGCTCTCCAGCTACCCGTGGCCCGGACATGTGAGGAGTTGACCCCGCTGTGACCCGGGATCCAGTTACCATCCCGGTCCAGCGACTCGTCTCGGTACAGCGTCTGCAGGCAGGAGGCCCCAGCGTCGACCGGGGGACCGGCCAGCGTGATGTTGCCGATCTGGAATGCCGGGTCGATCACCAGCGCGTCTCCCAGATCGGTCGTCTGGCCCCCTTCGACCATCACGTCCCGGAGCCAGGGTGTGCGGAACTGCTCCGCGCGATAGCCCGTGCGGAAGTTGATGTCACCCCACACCGTGTAGCCCTTCGCTGGGTCCTCAGCAGCCGATACCACCAGATTCTCCAGTGCAAAGGGTCCGGATGCCGGATCCCGGAGGAAGTCCCAACGGCTGTTCCGCAGTGGCCCCCACTCGGCCCTGACAAAGCCGGTGGGAGTCTCCTCCTCACCGAGCATGTCGATAGTGCCCATGATCGCTCCGAGCTCACCGGGCGGCGGAAGCATACAGGTGATCTTGACGATCTCGTCACAGCTCACGGTTACGGCTTGCTTGCAGAGACCGCGGATCTTGTTCGAGTAGGGATCGGTGCCGGAGTCGTAGTAGATGGACAGCTCGTAGTCCGCGCCATCGCCACGGACCATCACGTAGGTCTGCGAGGTGTTCCCCGACCAGAGCCAGGACTGGGCCTGCACGATGTTGAATCTGCTTGATCCCGCTACGCTCTCCCGGAAGGCTCGAATGTCGAAGCCCTGGACGGCCACCGGATGGGCGTTGGAGTCCACCCAGCCAATGTCCAGAACGCCCGCGCATTCCGCGATGTCAACGCTGACATCCGGGCTCGGTTCCGGGGTCACGAGGTCCGACTCGATGGACTCGAAGTGATAGCGCTCCCCATAGCCCCTGAGGTAAGCCCAGGCGGTCACACGGTAGGCGATCCCATCCGGGGAAGACTCGACCGTGATCTCATACGGGATGCTCGTTCCGCTCTCGGCCTGCGGGAACGTGTAGTTATTGAGCGCCGGCGTGATACCGATGCTGTCTGCACGCACCCAGGCAGAGCTGAATCCCTGGTTTAGGCCGTTCCGGTCGAAGATATTGAGGATCTCGGGGTTCTGATTCGTGAATGCCAGCTGACCCGATATCTGATTCGGGTTGAGAACGGCTTGCGCGTGGACCTTGGATGCTGTCGCAAGAACCGACAGCAGGACGAGTAGACAGAGAGCAGCCGTACGTCTCATGTTCTTCCTTCTCCCTTCGGCAGCCGTTCGACCCGCTCGGGAAGCCCGAGGGAGGGCACTGGCTTTGCGTCTCCGTGTTTCCACGGATTTGCCTGTTCGAGGAGCAGGTGGACATGAGCCGGCCCGCTCTCTCCGTTTTCTTGCTCACCTGCGACCCGAGCCTCCGAGCCGACAGGTGCGAACATAAGAGCTATCGGACGCTCAACTTGGAACTTTAGACCAGATGGTCGCCACGGAGAGGCATGCGCAACACGGGGTTACGGAACACTCCCTATGCGCTGGCGGGCGGGCGACCTGGACATCAAGCCCTCGGACAAGCTGGGGCTTGGGCTATCCGAGAAGAGCTCGGGCTCGATGTGGACGACTGGACCTTCGGGCTGGGGCTCAAATACCGGTTCTGCTCCGGACTCCGGCGTACGACTAACGGCCCAGCGGCGCCTTCACAAAGTGGGCGGAGCCCTGGCGCGGGGGGCCGATACATGCGCTGGGCACCTTGGGGACAACGGTGACGGAGGAATCTGGATATGACTACGCGTGTCCGATCGTTGGCCATTGAGTCGATCGCAGACAGGCTCGGACTGGCATGTCCCGACCCGTCCTCCGACTAAAGAACCCCCACTTGAAGGGTGAGGCGGTGCGCCTCGCGCAACGCCACCTCATCGCGTTGGGCTTCGGCCAGGTGGGGCGACCCGATGGAGATTTTGGTGGCAAGTCGGATCGCGCGGTGCGCGCCTTCCAGCGCGAGCGCGGGTTGCCCGTGACAGGCGTTGTGGGCGCGGCCACCTGGAGGGCGTTTGACGAGGGGCGTGAGGGCCAGGCGGAGGGCTTCGCGCCGCCGCTTACCCTTGCCCAGCTCCAAGCGATCGTCCCCGAGATCTCTGACGCGAACGCACGGAAGTACCTCGGGCCCCTTGACCAGACCATGGCGCGCTGGACGATCACGACGCCCCTGCGCCGTGCTCACTTCCTGGCACAAATCGCCCACGAGAGCGCGAGCTTCTCGGCCACCCGCGAAAACCTGAACTACAGTGCCGATGGGCTGCGGGCGGTCTTCTTCAAGTACTTCGCTCAGCCGGGCGAGCCCGAGGCCTTCGCCCGCCAGCCCGAGAGAATCGCCAACCGCGTCTACGCCAACCGCTTGGGCAACGGGCCAGAGGCAAGCGGAGACGGCTGGCGTTACCGGGGTCGCGGCCTGATCCAGCTTACGGGCAAGACGAACTACCGCCTCTACTCGAACGAGACGGGTGTGGACTTCGTTGTGAACCCAGACGCCATTGCCATCAGCGTCTCCCGCTGTGTGGACGTGGCCGGTTGGTACTGGGACCGCAACGGCATCCACCTGTGGGCCGACCGAGACGACGTCCTCATGGTGAGCCAGCGCATCAACGGCGGGATTCACGGCCTCGAAGAACGCGAGCGCTTCCTCAGACGCGCCAAGCAGGGCCTAGGGATCTAGAGGAGACGCCAAGCAAAGCCGCCGTAACGGGCATGCTTCGCCATTGAAACAGGGCCATCGCTTCGCACCGATAGGGAATCGCGTCGAGTTCTGGAAAAACCGGAGAACACCCCTCTCGAGCAAGGGGAAGATCCGTCGTTACATCCACATCGGTCGCCCGAACAAGCGCCGCTAGCCCGGTCCAGCGCTCCGATCGGTCTAGGCGCGCGCATTCTCTGCGGGTCGGTGGTCCGTGTAAGTGTACGAGGGTCTTCGGGAGTTCTTGCGCGTTCCGAACGCGCTCAATCGAAAAGGGCGAACTCCTTCTTCGCGTACGTCTTCATCAATCCATCAAAGCTTGGGTAGAAGATGAGGTCGTTGTCCACCACAACGACCGGAAGCTGCACCCTTTCGCGCTTGTCGAATTGCCGATTATAAATCCTCGACAACTCCCGACTATGCCCCTTGTTCTGGATCGGGTTTTTGTAGGAGAATCGAATATCGTTCTTGTCCAGGTCTGCTCTGATGCGCTTAGAAACAGAACACCCGTCAGTGCCATAAATGGTGATCTGGGAATACGGGTCGATCAGAACATATCTGTACAGCTTGGAGTCCAGGTACTGATAACCCTTGAAAAGGACGCCGGCCAGGAACGCTAGGACCAGAAGCTTCTGCATACCGTCCCCTTTTCGCCCTGCCGAGCAGGTGCTTCGCTGCTTATCGGAAGTCCCGGCCCCCCCCTTAATCGGCCGCGACCCCAGAGCCCACGCGAGACCAGTGCCCAGAGGTGGATACACCGGATCGACGTCCTCCCGTCAGGCTCCCCTGGCGGCTTCGCAGATCGGGGCGATACCGGGTGGAAGTGGCGAGACCGCCAGGGCTCGCCTCAGAATCGTAACGTCGAGGATATTGCAGGGGTGCGGCTCGTCGACCAGCATACACTTGCTCTCGCCTGCAGGGGAGAGCGGAACTCCAATCGGATTGGCCAGATAGACACGGAAGGCGTCGATGTCTGCTGGGTCAACGGAGCCATCATCGTTGATGTCTCCGCACTGGCACGCGTCTCCTATGCCGTCCCCGATTGCGCTTAGGACCCCACCGTTATCCGCCTGGGCCGGGTTGTAGGTGTATCGGCAGTTGTCGTCGCAAATTGCGCTGCCTGCTCCGACACACGGATGATCGCCCACGGTTCCGGACCCGTCGCCGTCGTCGAGCACACCGTCACCATCGCTGTCGACCTCAGATGAGTTCGAATCTACCGTACCCGCATAGATTGCCCAAGCGTTGCCATCGAGATAACTCGTGGAGGTTAACCTCGTCTCCTCCCCCGGGTTCGAAATAAAAGACACCTCAACCAAGACAGCAGGCATGGCAGTTTCTCGGACCATGTGGAAATTCGCCTGGCCGACCCCCTGCCGGCCACAGCTCCAGCCCCCATTGCAAATCACATTGGGCGTGGCCACCGCCGGCCCAAGGGGGAGGCCCGTAGCCATGCCAAGGCGCTGGATGATCGCGGAAGCGAGGTCCCCGGCCAGCGCGAAGCAAAACCCACAAAAGACGAAATCCATCGTACGGTTTACGGAGGCATCGGAGACAGAGTTGTGGTGGACCGAAATCGCCCGGTCCGCGCCATTACTGTTCAGATAACTCGACCGCGATGACAAACTCACGAGTACGTTGCTCGTCCTTGTCATCAAGACGGTGGCCCCGTCTGCCTCAAGATACTGTTTCAGCAAGAGAGCTGTGCTGAGGTTTACATCAGACTCCTTCAGCCCCATCGGGCCGATCGCGCCCGAATCAGCTCCCCCATGACCCGGGTCCACACCGATAACAAGGCCGGTTAACTGTGCATAGGCCGTTCCTGTGAGGAGGAAACACGTAGCCAGTAGCTGAACCGCGCCCTTCAACAAAGATCTTGCTGGCGTTAGCGCTGGACCTGACCTTCGCTCAGCAGGAGGTCCGCAGCATAGAGGGCGCCGCCTGCGTCGAAGACCAACCGTTTGCCGTCTGCAGAGAGGGCCGGCCTCTGCTCGATCGATTGGGGCGTGTCGGTCAGCTTGGTTCTCAGAGAGCCATCGTAGCGACAAATGAAGAGCTCCGAGGCCACCAAGGTGTGCCCGTCATCTTCCGGGACGTCGAAGACAACATATTTTCCATTGCGCGACCAACGGGGGTGGTTCCCCTTACCCAGCGGATAGGTTTGACCGTCCCGCAGATCGGTGACGTAAATACCCGATGAGATCTCCTCATACAGCACGCGAGTGCCATCGGGCGACAGCCCGGGAAGGTAAAACTTGCCGCTGCCACGCGTAACTTGAGCTGTGTTTCCGGCTTGCACGATGAAGATGTTGTCGTTCTCTTGATAAGCGAAAGGTTTCTGGGATGACGGAACTCCTCGCCGCCCAATCGACCTCGTCTCAATCCGTCCTTCCTGCCTGTAACTAACGGTCCCAGGCCCGGTCTCGATGGGAGGACCGATATGTTGACTCTCGTCTGATACTCTCATCAGTGCCCCATTCCGCAGCTCAACAGCCTTGATAGCCGCTCTTGAGTGATCTCCCTTGGCCCGGTACAGGATGTGCTCCCCATCAGCCATCCAGACAAACCGAAAGCCGGAGAGCCGATCCGTGGTCAGTTGCCGAATCTCGCCCGTCGACAGGGATAACAGAAACAAGCCACGGTACCCCGTACTGGTAAAAGCGATGTGGTTCTGGTTCGACGGTGACCAGAGAGCGCCCATGAAACCCTCTTGCTCGGTCAGTCGGGTCACGTTCCGCAATGCAAAGGAAGGTGACAAGGTGGCTGACGGGATGACCTCTTGGGCGAGCGCGGTTGCTGTGCCCACGAGAATGGAAAGGGCAAGCGGCGCATAAACCCTCACAGACTGTATAATCTCCTCTCTTGCGCCGTCGGCATGCACGAGTCGTCGCGTTTCCTCAGCGCAGTAGCTTACGCTCGGCGTAGGATGGCGCGCCGCGGGGCCACTCGGGACCGTTCCCCCAGTTGAGCGACGGGCGTCGGCAGCGTAACATCGGGCGAGCAGCCTAGCCAGAGCGTCCCGGCTAAAAAGGTGCAAGGTAAGTGGGAAATTCTGGGCTGCGCGGCGCGGCTGACAGGGAGCGGATCTCCACACGACCGAGCATGTTTAAAGTCGACTGGCCCAAGAAAATCGACAGCAATCGGCTCCTGACGGAGATTTCGGACTTCTTCGCGACGCCCAAGACCGAGGTCGACTTGCTCTGGCGCGACTACCGGTCCTTCTCGAAGCGGCAGCAGTACACGAAGACACTCAAAGAGCGAAAGACGCTCAATACGGAAGAGTCTTTCATCCTGTTCCTGATGCTCAAGCTGTTCGCACCGAAGTCCATCATTGAGGTCGGGACGCAGTACGGAAAGTCGACGCGCCGTATGATCGACATGACGCGCAAGCTCGGAATGCCGATCAAGATCCAGTGCTTCGACATCGCCAACCTGGTGAAGCACTTCCAGCCGGACGAAGCGAACCTGGTGTTGAAAGACCTCACGGACACGTTCAAGCACGACGTCCTCGACATCCACCCGCCCGGGCTCATCTACCTGGACGCGCACCCGTACAAGCTGATTCTGAACGTGATCCAGGAAGTGCTCAGGACGCCGGACTGGCGCCTGGCCATCCACGACTGCAGCGCGATCCTCTGCAATCCGAAGATGGAGATCACCAAGGACGATCCCAATATCACCAGCAGGACCGGCATCTGGGAACGTTACTGTCTGGCCGCAGCCTTCGGGATCGCAGATCCGCTGGACGAGAAGCTGAACCGGCAGGAGACACCCACCCACCTTATGAGGGTTTTCAGCACGCTTCACGGCCTCTGCGTCATCATTCCGAAGAAGGCGTCCTAGCGCGCAACCCTGCAGCTCACAATTTGTGAGCAAATCCGCGAACGCTTGGATCTCATCGAGCTGGCGGTGGCATGCTGGCGGGTGCGCTCGGGAGCAGGCTGCTGGTCTCGAGCACCATCTCCGTGCGAGCGCTGGCCGCGACGATCTGACCGTCTGGCATGCGCAGACGCATCTCCTGGTATTCCTTCTCCAGCACGCTACCGAGGCCGGGCGCGTAGTAGCTCGTGACCATGACGCTTCCACTGACGACGGACAACGGCCCGTCCGGGGACTCGAAGTGACCGGAGATCTGCCCGGTGTAGCGGACTTCGAGACAGCCGCGGTGCAGCCCCACCGCGCTCCTGGCGTCGCGCGTTCCGATCACCGTCCCGGTGAGGTCGATGCGCAGTCCCATCGCCCGTTCGACCCCGACATGCCAGGTAGTTCCGGGACGGGGATCGGCCGGAAGGTACCGAAGCGGCGGCTCGTAACGTACGAACTCGCGCTTTCCGACCGCGAAAGGATTGGGGAACTCCTCGCCGAAGACGAGGACTCCGCGCTCGTCCGTTCGCAACCAGCTGCGGGAGGTGGTGCGGTTCACGCTTTGCTGACCGTCGGTCCGGATCGCGCGCGTTTCGACCACCTCGTAGGGAGACTCTGGAAGCGATGCGGAGACGTCCCGGACTTCCACGTCGCGAGTGCCCCGCTCACGCTGGGTGTGCTGCATGCCCGCGATTACAGTCTGGTTGATGGTCGCGACCCGATAGCCCCACCGCATCCCCTTCCCGAGCGGGATCCACTCCCCGGCACCCGCCCAACAGGGGACGAACACACATAGTGCGAGCCCGATCGATATCCAGCGAAGAGATCGCATGGAGCTTCCATCGGAGGGGATGCTCACGAACTGTACGATGCCGCCAGGCGTTGCCGTTGGCGCGGGTCTCGAAAGAGTGACGAGTCGATCGAGGGGTCTCAGGCGCCGCTCTCGGCGTAGAACACATAGGAGGGGACAGGACGAGCGGCCGTGTTCCCAGCGTTCTCGAAGAAGAACTGAGTTTCTCAACGATCGCGTCTCCGAGGGTCACGTCAATCATAGTTGTGCGAAAGTTGACGCAGTGATCTGGTAGACATAACTGTCTCGGCCGCTCCCATCAGCTCTCGATCCCACGCGAACGCCGCCGATCTTTCCCAGCGCCTGCTGCGAGCGCAGGTTCTGCGGGGCAACAAGAAAGACGACGCAGCTCACGAATCGGAACGCATGCCGCAACATGAGCTGCTTCATCTCGCCATTGTAGATGCCACCCCAGTGGGATCTGGCCAGGAATGTCCAGCCGATCTCGACCTCGCTTCTTTCCTTGTCGTACCCATGGAAGCGCGACGACCCAATCACCCGTTGAGTGCCGGTATCAATGGCAATCAAAGCACCACCAGACGCCAAGGCCTCCCCGAAAAATAGCTTGAACCCCCCTGGTTCATGGCGATTCTTGACCGGATGTTGTTCCCAGATAAGCGGATCTGAAGCGATGGCGTAGAGCTGACCACAGTCTTCGGAGCAAAGCGGCCTGAGTTCAACGAGGTCACCCTTCAGAACCGGCTGATAGTCAAAAGACACTCCTGGCTCCCGCTACTAACGCACGGTCGATGACCCTCGTCGGTCGCCTTCTATGAGGACGCGGCTGTCAAGCTCGACGCTAACTAGGTCTTGCAGTTCAGGTCAAGCTCCCCCAAAACCGCCCTTATACGACCTGTACTCGGCACAGGGGACGTTCCCTGCCTAACGGAGAGCAGCGGGCCCGTGTGAAGTGAGGAGCTCGTCGCCCGCCCACAGCCCGAGCAGAGCCGCAAGACGCTGCGCCGCTCGCCCCGGCGGCGCATCCGGAGGTTGCTGCTCGAGCAGGAGCTCGCCGAGCTGGGCGAGGGTCACGCCCCCCGCCGCGAGCGCCCGCAGACAGCGCTCTTCGTCATCCGGCAGAGAACGGTGGAAGACGGAGAAGCCCTTGCGCCAGACGCGGACGCCCCGGGTCGCGCGTCGGGCGCGGCGCTTCCGCTCGCCGTCTTCCTCGGCCCCGCCACAGCCGTCCAGTTGCTTCCAGAGCGGCAGCACCGAGGCATCAACGCGCAGCAGGCGTACGCTCGAGATCAGGGCAACCGCGAAACTGTCCGGGGCGGACCCACCCGCCTCCAAGAGCTCCTCCCGCGCGAGCGGCGGCGCATCCGCGTCGTCGAACACTTCCACCCGCGCCCACTCGAGCCGGGCGAGATCCGCGAGGACGGGGAACTCGCGCTCCAGTGGGTGTGTACAGAGAAAGCCCGGCAGCGCACCGCCCAGCTCCCGCAGCGAGAAATGCGTAGAGGGGTGCGCGAGCAGGTAGTCGGTCACGAGGTTGTGGAAGCGCGCCGCGCCGATGCGCGCCGCGACCTTCGGGAAGTCCTCCGTCAGGCAGTCGCGCAGGCGGTAGAAGTACATGTTGGCGTAGATGTCGAGGCGCTCGACGGGACCCAGCCGCGCGTCGGTCCGTACCAGAAAGGAGAGGTCCTCGGACTCGAGCACACCCGCGCGACGCAGCTCCGCCACCTGCTTGGCCACACCCTCGGGTGCGGAAATGAGCCCCCAGAAGAGCGACTGCAGGCCTTTCAGATCGGGAAAGCGCTGCACCGTCAGTCACTCATGCGCGAGTCGGCGAGTGCCTCGCGCTGCACCTCGCGCGCCCGCAGGCTCTCGGCCTCGAGGCTGTCCCACTCCGGGATGTCCTCGTCCCACTCCACCAGGCTCGCGACCGCCCCGAATCGCCGGGTGGCAAAGCGATACAGCTCCCAGACTTCCTCGCAGACGCAGCGGCTGTGGCTGTCGAGCAGGTGGCTGCCGCGGTCGGTGTGCCCGGCGAGATGCACCTGCCAGACACGCTCCGGCGGCACGGCCTCGAGATAGGTCCTGGGATCGAAGCCCTGGTTCGCGGCGCTCACGTAGACGTTGTTCACGTCGAGCAAGATCCCGCAGTCCGCACGGGTCGCCAGCTGGACCAGGAACTCCCACTCCGACAGGGTCGAGTTCGCGAAGCTGAGATAGGTCGAGACGTTCTCGAGCGCGATGCGGCGACCCAGGTGCTCTTGCACCGCTCCCACGCGCGCCACGACGTGGTCGAGCGCTTCCTCCGTGTAGGGTAGGGGCAGCAGGTCGTGCGCGTTGTGCCCGCCGACTCCGGTCCAGCACAGGTGATCGGATACCCAGGCCGGCTCGACCCACGAGGCCAGCTCCCGCAGGCGGTCGAGGTAGTCCCAGTCGAGGGGATCGGTCGATCCGATCGACAGGCTCACCCCGTGCAGGACCACAGGGTAGTCGCACCGCACACGCTCGAGAACGTGGAGCGGGCGCCCCCCCTTCACCATGAAGTTCTCGGAGATGACCTCGAACCAGTCCACGCGCGTGGGGCCTGCGAGCACCCGCTCGAAGTGCTCGCGCCGCAGACCTACGCCGTGTCCGAGGTCGGGAAGGCCGCTCACCCCTTGCGAACGGTTCCGCCCTGCTTGGTGCACTCATCGGCGGAATCGGTGTGCACCCAGCCCTTGCCCTTGCAGCTGTTCTTCCCGCCGCAGTCGTGGCTTCCGTCCGCGGCGGAGCACTCGCCCTTGCCCGAGCAACCGTTGACGCCCGCGCACTCCACCTCTCCGCCTTCGGCTGGCGCGCAGCTCAGCCCGCCGGCCATTAGTCCCAGCGCAGCACTCGCGATCAGAATTCCTCGGAGTCTCATACCACCTCCCTGGATCCCGGCGCCCCGCGACACGAATCCCCCGGGCCCTCGCCGGGGAGCTGTCCGGTGCGCCTCCGTCGCGCCCCACTCTACTACAAGGCGACAACCAGGTCTGCGCCCCGAGAGGATCGCCGCGTGCGAGCTGGCGGCCCGGCTCTGATTAGCAGCGGAAGCTCTGTGGGGACCGTCCTACAACAGGATCGTGATGCGGGTCTGCTCGAGCTCCGCCAGGTGCCGGGAAGCTGACCTGACACCCAACGTTCTACGGATCTTTCCCCCGCTCAGCGGGCCGCCGGCCGTCGGGCGTCGTGCCGCGCCTCTCCACCAGTGCGGATAGGAGACCGTAGTAGGCTTCGTCGGCCCGGATGATCTGCATGCCGAACCCACCATTTACGATCGTGCGCAACTGCGCCGGGACGGCCCTCCTCCACACAACGCGGGCCGTGAGCGCGATCGGCTTCGCCCGCTCCAGCGGATTCAGCTCGAGATCGACTACGGTTCCCGAGCCTTCGGGCATGCTCGTCTGCAGGAAGAGGCCGCTCCGGGAGACATTGAGGACCAGTCCAGAACGCGATCGCCCGCCCGCGTTGAAGGCGCAGGGGATCCGCTTCCGAAACCGCTCATCTGCAGGAGCCCGCATGGGAGTTCCTACTCGATTCGGACCGGCTACGACGCTTCTTGAGAAGGGGCGCGTAGGGAGGGTATGCCTCCCTTAGGAACCCGCTGAACCTCCCTGCCAGGGGCGGTCGGGAGTACCCACGCCATAGAGCTCGGCGGCGTTGGAGAAGAGGACCTGGTCGCGAACCTCTTGGGACAGATCGCCGAAGGCCGCGTCGATCTTCTGGCGGACTTCGTTTCCATAGAGGCAGATGGGGTGAGGATAGTCGGTCTCGAAGAGCACGCGATCGGTTCCAATCTCGTCCAGGAAGTTCTTCACTGCGAACTCCTCGAAGAAGGTGCAGGTCCAGACCTGCTCGCGCAGGTACTCGCTGGGGCGCTTCGTGAACTCGGGCTTCTCGGTCCGAACGTTTGCGTAGTCAAAGCCGTGGTCGAGGGCCTCTTTTACGAAGGGCAGCCAGCCGATCCCGCTCTCTACAGTGACGAGCCGGAGCCGCGGATTTCGCGGCAGGATCCCCGACATCACGACATCCATCAGCTGGATCGCGTTGGCGAGCAGGATGGACATCGACCCCGAGACCGTGCTGGGTCCGATGCCATGCGCGGCGAAGCGCGCTGGATTCATGAGCTGATCCTGGAAGTCTCCGCTGCCGATGTGCAGGCTGATGGGGAGGTCGACCTCCTGGGCGGCGTTCCAGATGGGATTCCAGTGGCGGTCGCCGATGAACGGCATTCCAAAATCCTGGGGAGCGCTCGTGAAGAGGATGGCCCGATGCCCGATCTCGCGGCATCGATGGATCTCGGCTACCGCGGCGTCGACGTCCCAGAAGGGGGTCGCCATCACCGGGATGAAACGGCGCGGATCGGGAGAGACCCATTCGATGAGCCAGTCGTTGTAGGCCCGCACGCATGCGAGCATGAGCTCGGGGTCGTCCAGTCCGAGGAAGGTCTCGCTGCCGAAGCCTCCGATGTTGGGGTAGAGGGCCATCGCCCAGGCGCCAATCTCGTCCATGTACGCGAGGCGCGCCTTGGCGTCATAGGCGGCGGGCGGACACTCGTCCAGGTTCTTGGGAATGGAAGGGAAAGGCTCCGGCCAGCCCGCCGCCGCGGTGGCGCCCACCGGGATCTTGCGCTCGCTGCGTCCGAACTGCCATAGGTCGACTCCGTCGTCCGTGCGGATCATGCGCGGCGCCGCATCCTGGAATTTCTGAGGCAGCCGAGACGTCCAGACATCTCCCGGCTCAGTGATGTGGGTATCGGCATCGATGAACCAGTCTGTGCATTTCATCGGGGCATCTCCTTGGAGCTGGGCTGCGGCTGCATCTCATGCCGAGCTGGAGAATGATAACAGCAACCCCTACCTGCCCATAGGCCGAAAACGCGGAATCGCCAAATCCGCGCTCATATCCTCCCAAACGAGTTCAACCGGAGATCCAATCTCGAGCTCATCCGGATTCACGTCGACGAGGTTCGAGATGATCCTCACACCGCCCGCACCTTCCAGTGCGATGACCGCGATGACGTAGGGAAGCTCCTGGCCCGCTGCAATGGGGCGGTGCACGATGGTGTAGGTGTAGACCTCACCTCGGCCCGAGACCTCCTTCCAATCGGAGTCTGCGGAGCGGCACTCGGGACAAACTGGCGCAGGGGGAAGCCGCGTATGCTCGCAAGACGTGCAGCGTTGTACCACGAGTCGGTGCTCAGCGGCGGCTTGCCACCAGGGGAGTGTGGTGGTATCCGCCAGGGGCGGTGGCATGCTGTCGGGAAAGAAGCGTTCGCTCATCTTCGCCCCAGCAAGATTGCGCTCGAGGGGACGCAGGCTGCACTCGTAACCAGGCAGACTTCGGCGTTATCGACCGGGCTGGTGGACTCGCCGCGCAGTGAGCGTACGCCCTCAACGACGTGGTTGAGGCCGTGGATGTAGGCTTCGGAGAGACTTCCACCGTGGGTGTTGGTGGGGAGGCTCCCGCCTTTCCAGGCCAGGGCACCGCTTTCGATGAAGGGGCCTCCCTCGCCTCGCTTGCAGAAACCGTAGTCTTCGAGCTGCATGAGGACGCAGCCCGTGAAGTGATCGTAGAGCTGGGCGACATCCACATCGCTGGGGCCAAGGCCCGCTTTGCTCCAGAGGCGACCGGCCATCTCCTCGCAGCCGCCAGTCGCGTAGAGCTCATCAGCGATGTTGGCGTTGGAAAATGGCCCGAACGCGTATCCCTTGGGTGCCCCCTGCTCGCTCGCGAGGATCTCAACGGGTCGCTTCGCGAGGTCGCGTGCACGTTCCTCCGTGGTGACAACGACGGCACAGGCTCCATCGCTTTCAAGGCAGCAATCAAAGAGACGATGGGGATCCGCGATCATGGGCGAAGCCTGGTGATCCTCGAGCGTCATCGGGCGCCCACCCATGACGGCGCGTGGATTGCGACTCGCGTGCTCCCGAAATGTCACCGCAAGCATGCCCAACTGCTCGCTCGTGGTTCCATATAAATGCATATGACGTCGTGTTGGCAGGGCGTACGCCGCAGCCGCCATCAAGAGGCCATAGGGCATGGAGAAGCCTATGGAGGCCAGCATCAACGACTTGGCCTGCTGCAGCTTCGGGGGCTCCGGGTCTGCGGGAGCAGCCGCATTCATCCCCCCGGTACCAAATCGAAAGAACTGCCCCTGGCAGAGCGAGCGATAGACCACGACCACTGCGGCCTGGCCGGTCTCCACCGCCATCGCGGCATTGGAGATGGCCGCGCAGCCTCCGCCTCCGCCGGGCATCCAGACCATATTTCCAAAGCGCAACGCGGGCAGCCCCAACTCGGCCGCGAGGAAGACGGCCTCATTGCGATCCTCGGCGAAGGAAGCCAACCCGTCGACGTCGTCCATTGAGAGGCCGGCATCCGCGACGGCACGCTGGATCGCCTGGCAGGCCAGTGCGTGCTCCGTCACATCGCCGATCTTGCCCCATCGGGTGTACCGAGACTCTCCAACACCGACGATGTGCGCCCGAGGCCGACTCATGCTGTGCTCCCGGGTAACGGGCACAGTGAACCCTTACGCCGCGGGCAGCCCATGGGCCGCGATCTCTCGACCGAGCCGATCGAGCTGATGCCTGGCAGAGCCGAACTCGTGCTCGATCTGAATCGCCCACGTGAAATAGCGATGCAGCGGGTAGTCCATATCGATCCCGATGCCACCGTGTAGATGCTGGCAGGCGTAGGCGGCGGACTGCCCGCCCTCGGCGGCCCAGAACTTCGCGACGGTGACATGCTCCTCGACAGGCAATTCTTGGGAAAGGCGCCAGGCTGCCTCCAAGGCGGAGAGACGAATCCCCTCGACGTTGATATAGGCATCGGCGGCCCGCTGATGAACGGCCTGAAAGCTGCCGATCGGGCGGTCGAACTGAACTCGCTCGCGGCTGTACTGCGCCGTCATCTCGAGCGCGCGTTCCGTCACGCCGAGCTGCATCATGCAACGCGCGGCCACGGCTCGATCGACCAGCCAGCGAAGCACTTCAGCCCCATCATCCCGTAAGTCCAAGCGAGCATCCTGGGCGACACGGGCGCGCTCCAGCTCGAGCTGGGCGTGGGGCTGGCCATCCGAGGTCTTCTGGGCCGTGAGGATCACCCCATCTCTGCCCGGTTCCACATAGAAGAGCCCAATCGACCCATCTTCTAAGCTCGCCGGCACAAGGATCTGCGTGGCCTGCTCAGCGCAGGGCACATTGGTCTTGATCCCCGTGAGGCAAACCTCATCGCCCTGGATTTCGGCCCGGGTCGCGGGCGTCAGGAGATCGCTCGACTCGAATTCGCTGAGCGCGGCCGTCAGGATCCGCTCGCCGCTAGCAATGTCGGGCAGCCACTCTTTCTTCTGTGCCTCGCTGCCGAATTGCGCAAGCGGCAACGCACCGAGCACGAGCGCGGGAAAGACGGGGACCGGTGCCACCGTCCGCCCAACCTCCTGGAGCAGCAGGCAGAGCGACATGAAACCGAGATCAGATCCGCCATAGGCATCGGGGATCGCCGTGCCGAGGAGATTGGACCGCGCCAGGGCCTGCCATAGCTTGCTGTCGTAGGGCGCCTCGCTCGCTTCGAGTTCCTGCATGCGTTCGTTGGTCGCGTGATCCTCGAGGATCTTGCGCGCCAACTCGGCCACTGTCTGCTCCTCTTCTTGAAAGCTGAAGTCCATGGCTCAGTCCTTGTAGTTGGGCATACCCATGCCCGCCATAGCGATGATGTCTCGCTGAATCTCGTTGGTCCCCCCGCCGAAGGTGAGGATCAAACCGTTGCGATACGAGGACTCGATCTTTCCCTGCAGCACGGCGCCGGGACTGCCCTTGGCAAGAATGCCCTGAGCGCTCAATACCTCCATCAGGGCACGATAGGCCTCGATCTGAAACTCACTGCCATATACTTTGATCGCCGAGGAACCGGCCATCTGTAGCTGGCCCTTCTCGGCGAGCCAGGTTTGCTTCCAATTCATCAGGCGAAGCACCTGCATCTTGGCGTAGACCCGGGCAAGGTTGTGCTGCACCCAGGGTTTGTCGATGACCCGCTGGCCGTCGACCTGGGTCGCCCTCGCCCACTCGGTGACCCCCTCGAGGCTGCGCCGCAGCATTCCCACGGTCGTGAGCGAGATCCGCTCGTGGTTGAGCTGCCCGGTGATCAGGCGCCAGCCGTTGTTCTCACCGCCAATCAGGTTCTCAGCAGGGACGCGGACATCGTCGTAGAAGGTGGCATTCGTGGAAACGCCCCCAACGGTGCGAATGACCTGCCTCGAATAGCCCTTCGAAGTCGTCGGCACGAGGAATATGGAGAGACCGCGATGCTTCTTGGCTTTGGGATCCGTGCGAGCAGCAAGCCATATGTAGTCGGCGTATTGAGCCAGGCTCGTCCACATCTTCTGGCCATTGATCACCCACTCGTCGCCGTCGCGAACGGCGGTCGTCTGCAAGGAGGCGAGGTCGGTGCCGGCAGCGGGCTCGGAGTAGCCGATGGCAAAGAAGATCTCGCCAGCCAGGATCTTGGGGCAGAAATACTGACTCTGTTCCTGGGTGCCGTATTCGCGCAGGGTCGGCCCGACGGTACTGAGGGTCAAGAACGGGAGAGGGAAGCCGATGGCCTGGACCTCGTCCGCGAAGATGAACTGCTCGATGGCGGAGCGCTCCTGGCCTCCGTACTGCTTGGGCCAGCTGATGCCAAGCAATCCATCCTGGCCCATCTGCTTCATCGCCCTGCGAAACTCTGGGCCACCGCCCTCCCCGCCCGACGAAAGCTCGGTGGTGAGCGCGCCGGTCATCATGTCGCCGAAGTAACACCGCAGTTCGTCTCGGAACTTGCGCTGCTCGGTCGTGAGATCCAACTCCATGAAAATCCTTCCGTCAGTGGCCGCGGGGGAGCCCGCGAGTCTGGATCAGGCTTCGGGCGTGAAGCGCACCTTCATCTCCGCACAGGTTCGCACCAGAGTCGAGGGGACGAGCACCGGACCGCCCGCTGCGTACTTCATGTCGGGCATACGGCGCAGGACCTGTTCCAAGGCTACTTGCATCTCCATGCGCGCCAGGTTGGCTCCGAGGCAGAAGTGGCTGCCCACGCCGAACGCCACGTGCGCAGGTTTGCGATCGATGCGGAAGGTATCGGGATCCTCGAATTCGTCCGCGTCCCGGTTCGCAGACGGGTAGATGAGAAGGATCTTCTGGTCCCGCTTGAGCTGCTTGCCCCGCAGTTCGGTGTCCTGGGTGACCGTGCGGCTGAAAGAATGGATGGGCGTCACCACGCGCAGCATCTCCTCGACCGCGGCGTTGAGGAGCGAAGGATTGTCGATCAGCTTCTGCCGCTGGTCGGGGTTCTCGATCAAGAGTTGGATGCCCCCGGAAATGCCGTTGCGCGTGGTTTCATTGCCCGCGACAAGGAGCACCACCATGAGCTTGATGAGCTCGTCGTTATGCAGCGCGGCGATCGCAGCGCCAGCTTCGCCGGCCTGGGCCATATCAGGGAGATCGTCGGCGCTCTGGTCGAACTCCATGAGGATGCCGTCGTCCTTGGCCCCGGTGAGGATGCTCACCAGGTCGTCGCGCGGATTCTGTCGCCGGTCCTCGATGACCTGGGAGATGTAGGTCGCGTACTCCGCGTAGGCCTGTCCTGCCTTGGCGACGACCTCGGGATCGTCGAGCCGACCCTCGGCGCCAATCATGTGATCGGACCAGCGATGGAAGGTGTCGTAGTCATCGGGCTGGACACCCATCATGAATGCGATGAGACGTAGGGGAACGGGCACGGAGATCGCCTCGACGAAGTCGCACTCGCCCTTGCTCGCCACTGCGTCGATCGCGTCCTTCACAATCTCTCGAAAGGGCTCCTCGAGCTTGGCAACCATGCGCGGCGTAAAGCCCTTGTTGATGAGCCCGCGCAGCTGGGCGTGCCTGGGCTCGCCCTCGTCGATCAGACCGAGCTTGATTGGGTTACCGGCCAGGACCCCCTCGGCGGAGGTGAAGAGTTCCTGGTGCTTCGAGCAGTAGGCGACGTCCGCGTACTTCGTGATCACCCAGACTTCGGCCTGCTCGGACCAGTACACCGGATCGTTCTCGCGCAGCCACCGGAAGCGCTCGCGCATGTCCTGCTCCACCCAGGTCTTCGATTCCAGGTAGTTGACGTCGATCTTCATCAGGTGTTCTCTTTCCAGTCGGCGATCAGCACTTCCATCGTTACATTCGCTACAAGCTTCAGGTCCTCGTCGAGAATCTCGTAGAGGAGGCCGTCGCTGGAGTGATTCCCGAAAAAGGTGATCCCGCCTTCTTCTCCCCCTCGCTCGAGATGCGGTAGCGCATCGCCCACTGTCAGTGCGTAGTCGCCGGCGCATCGCACCCTGTGCTCACCACGAGTGCCATCCGGGTGGAGGTCCCACAGATGCTGCTCGCCCTCGAGCACGAGCACGGTCGTAGTAGCGACGTGTCGATGAATCGGGCAATGACCCCCGTCACCCGCCCACCGCACCAGCATGTCGAGCGTTCCGGCAGCCAGGTCGTAGCCAAGAATGCTGTAGTCGTGGCGAACCTTGTAGGAAAGCCCGGGTTCACCCGTCACCCGCCGCCATTTGTAGCGGCTGGGATCGAAGTAGCTCTGGGCCATTGCGGGAGTCTCCTTGGTAGGGTGTTGAACCTCTAGCAGCATTCGGCGAGCTAGCTCAGTTCCAGCTCCTTCATGCTACCATCAGATCGCCAGGCTTCGAGGATCTCTACGAACTCCGTTGGCCCGCCGAAGTAGAAGCCGTTCTGGCGGCTCATTTTCCCGGGCTGCCCTTCGTTGTTGTAGTAGCCCGGGGTGCACTGCTCGCCGAAGCCAGCGATGCTCTCCGCGAGCCGGACAACGGCGTCGACCCATTCAGCTTCGGCCTCTTTCGAGACTTCGAGGGACCGGATGCCTTTGTCGAGGGCACGCTTGATGATGTAGGCGATGTGCTTGGCCTGCTCATTGATCATGTAGGGAAAGTTCACGGTGAAGCCAGACTGGACGATGCTCATCATGAAGCAGTTGGGAAAGCCGTGGACGTGCATTCCATGGAGCGTCCTAACACCGTCGCCCCATTTCTGAGACAGGGTTAAGCCGTTCCGCCCGACGAGTTCGTAGCCTGCTCGACGCGCGTAGTCCGTCCCGACCTCGAAGCCGGTCGCATAGATGAGACAATCGAGCACATACTCCTCGCCATCGACCACGACCCCATTCTCCGTCACCCGTGCCACACCCGCGCCCCGCGTTTCGACGAGGGTGACATTGGAGCGATTGAAAGTCTGAAGGTACTCGTCGTGGAAGCACGGGCGCTTGCAGAACTGACGGTAGTAGGGCTTTAGAGCCTCAGCGGTTGCCGGGTCCTTGATGATCGATTCCACGCGCGCCCGGATCTGCTCCATCTTCATGAAGTCGGCTGTCTCCATGGACTTGCCCAAGGCTTCCGGAGACAGGTCTGGGCTCTCGTCCGACAGCATCATGGACAGCAGTTTGCGCATGATGTCGGTCCAACCGTCGTTCACCAGGTCTTCTTCCTGGTAGCCACCCGCGGTGAGGCTCTGGAAGTTGTCCATTCTATGCTGGTGCCAGCCGGGCCCGAGGCTGCTGGCCCATTCGCGATCTGTCGGGCGGTTGGCTCTCACGTCGATGGACGACGGGGTACGCTGAAAGACATAGAGATGCCCCGCGCTGGCCCCGACGTGAGGGACGCATTGCACCGCGGTAGCACCCGTACCGATGATTCCCACACGCTTTCCTCGGAGACCCGTCAGGTTGCCATCGGAGTCGCCGCCCGTGTACGCGTAGTCCCAGCGGCTGGTGTGAAAGGCATGACCCTTGAACGTCTCGACTCCGGGGATCCCGGGCAACTTGGGCTTCTGGAGAAACCCATTTGCCAGGCAGACGAATCGGGCTTTTATCGCGTCGCTTCGATTAGTCGAGATGATCCAGCGCGAGATGTCCTCATCCCACTTCACCTCGGTCACTTCGGTCTGGAAGCAGGCGCCGCGGTAGAGGTCGTACTTCTCGGCGATCGCCTTGCAGTGGGCAAAGATCTCCGTCCCGCGGCTGTACTTCTCTTTGGGGATGTACTCGAGCTCTTCGAGCAGCGGCAGGTAGACGTACGACTCGATGTCGCACGCCACGCCCGGGTAACGGTTCCAATACCAGGTACCGCCGAAGTCGCCTCCCTTCTCGATGACGCGGATGTCCTCGACTCCCAGCTGACGCAATCGCGCCCCGGCCAGCAGTCCCCCGAAGCCACCTCCGATTAACACCACGTCGACTTCGTCCGTCAGCGGCTCACGCGTGTACCCGGGCGCGACGTAGGGATCGCCGCTGAAGTGAGCAAACTTGCCCGTGATCTCCAGGTACTGGTCGTTGCCATCGGGGCGGAGCCGCTTCTCCCGCTCCTCGCGGTATCTTTCGCGAAGCGCATCAGAATCAAAGCCAAGCTCAGCGGATTGCGGGTCCGTCCAGCTCGGGTCTTGCTTGGCAGTCGTCATCTTCCCGGCCGCGCCGGCGCCCTTCCGGGCCTGCGACGGAGCCCGTCCCGCACGAGGGCGAGATAGGCGTCGACGACCGCCTCGTCTCCCAGGCCGTCGACGCTCTCGATCATCTGTTCGAGAAAATGGCGGGCGCCCAGCAGAAAGTGGGCCTGGGCTGCGATCTCGGCATGGTTCATCGGCCTGAGGGTTCCCTGCTCGATGCCGACGTTTATCCTCGCCACCATTCGCTCCACCCAGCCGGCAACCGCGCGCCGGTACAGGTCCGGCTCGTGGAGCCTGATCTCGTCTGCAAGCCGAACATGCGCCGGATTGGCTCGCAAGTAGTCCAGGTAGACAAGCAGGCCGGTCCGCTGGCGGTCGAAGAAGTCGGCGCTGTCGTCGGCGTCGGCGGCATCAAGACGCGACATGAGGTCGGCCACCAGCGAGCCCATCAACTCCCGCAGGAGCTCGCGCCGAGAGCCGAAGTGGTAGTGGAGGTTGCCAACCGCCACGCCCGCCCGCGCCGCGATCCCAGCGACGGACGTCTTGTGGAAGCCGGAGTCGCTGGCCTCCGCCAGCGCCGCGGCGAGGATCCTGGCGCGTGTATCGTACGACTTGGCGTATCTCGCGCGGCCGGAAGACGCGGCGGATCGATCCACGGGGGTGTCCTGCAGCATCACTGAATATTGAACCACTTTTCAGTTTCTGGCAATATCTGTCGTGATGCAGCAGGGCCTCACCGGAATCCGCGTGCTCGATTTTTCGGATCAGATCGCGGGTCCCTATTGTTCGAAGTTGTTCATCGACGCGGGCGCCGAGGTCATCAAGGTCGAGCCGCCGGCTGGTGATTCATTGCGCCGCTGGTCGGCCACGGGCGCTGACCTGCGCGGCCAGGACTCCGCGCTCTTCACCTTCCTGAACGCCGGCAAGCAGTCGGTCGTCGGGGCGGCTGCAGATCCACCTGTCGAGGCGCTCCTGGCCGAAGCCGACCTCGTCATCGAGGCCCATGGCCTGGAATCCGACACCGGGGAACGCCTCGACGTCGCCCAACTACGTGCGGCCCATCCATCCCTCGTCGTTCTTTCGATCACACCCTACGGCCTGACGGGGCCATGGGCCGAGCGCCAGGCGACCGAATTCACGCTCCAGGCGGAGTCGGGGTCGATCGGCCTGCGGGGCCTGATGGGGCAGGAGCCCTTTCAGGCCGCGGGCCGCATCAGCGAATGGGCGGCGGGGACCTTTGGCGCCGTCGCGGCCTTGCCGGCCGTCTTTCGCGCACGCGCGACGGGGCAGGGAGAACACATCGATCTGTCGCTGCTCGAAACCGCGAACATGGTGTTCACAAATTTCTCGGAATCGATGAACCGGCTGATTAACGGGAGCCCCAAAGACCCGGAGCACGCCTTTCTGACTCAGTCGGTGGAGACGCCATCCATCGAGCCAACCGCCGACGGCTATGTCGGGTTCTGTACGAACTCGCGGCAGCAGTTCTCGGATTTCCTGCTCATGATCGAACGTCCGAATCTGCAGCAGGACGAACAACTCGCTCAGGTTGGCGGTCGCCTCATGCGTTTCGACGAGTGGAACGAGATCATGCGCGGCTGGCTGATGAAGAAGACGACGGCGGAGATCATCGAGCTCGCGTCGTTGCTTCGGATTCCGGTGGCCCCGATCTGCAATGGCGAGACCGTGCAGACCCATGAACAGCTGATGGCGCGTGGAGTCTTCGGCCCCGATGCGGACGGCCGCTTCGTGCAGCCCAGACGGTCCTATCGAATCGATGATGTCGATCCCCCGGCTCCGCGCACCGCTCCGCGACTGGGGGCGGATACGCAGTCGGCTGCCTTTTCTACTCGAGCCGGCGCAGCTGGCAAAGCCCTTGGCGGGCGAAGCTCGCCCGGGGAGTCTCCGGCCCGCGGAACTGAACCGATCGACAAACTCCCGCTCGCAGGTCTGCGTATCCTCGACATGACCGCCTGGTGGGCCGGGCCAGCCGCTTCGCACTTGCTGGCGACACTCGGAGCGGAGGTCATCCACGTCGAATCGGCGGGACGTCCCGATGGCATGCGCATGATCGGGGGCATGATGGCCGCTCACTACGACAGGTGGTGGGAGGCGAGTACCCACTTCTTGCACGCGAATAGCAACAAGCTCGGCATTACCCTCGATCTCTCCAAGCCGCAAGGTCTCGAGCTGCTCGAAAAGCTGATCGCGGAATGCGACGCGATTGTCGAGAACTTTACCCCGCGCGTACTCGATAATTTCGGACTGAGCTGGGAACGGGTGAAGGGGTTGAATCCGGACGCGCTGATGCTGCGCATGCCGGCTTTTGGGCTCTCGGGCCCGTGGCGTGACAATACGGGTTTCGCCCAGACGATGGAGCAGCTCTCCGGGATGGCATGGGTGACGGGCCACCTCGACGATCAACCGCGAATTCCGCGCGGACCTTGCGATCCCGTGGCCGGCATGCACGCCACCTTTGCGTTTCTCGTCGCGCTGGCAGAACGGGGCGCCTCGGGCCACGGGCATCATGTGGAGAGTACGATGGTGGAAAGCGCTCTCAACATAGCCGTAGAGCAGGTCGTCGAGTCGAGCGCCTACGGCAATCTGATGCAGCGCGACGGTAATCGCTCACCGCTCGCGGCGCCGCAGGGGCTCTATCCCTGCGCGGATGGACAGCCCGGGATGGAGAAGTGGTTGGCACTGTCGGTCGCTACCGATGCCCAGTGGCGTGCGCTGTGCTCGGCTCTCGGCGACCCCGAGTGGGCGACGGCTTCGGCCCTCGGAACCCGGGCGGGTCGTCGGGAAGCTCACGACGCGATCGACGAGCGCCTGCGCGCATGGACGCGCCAGCGTCAGAGAGCCGAGATCGTGGACGAGCTGCGTGCGCTGGGCATTCCCGCTTCCGTGGTCGCGGATCCATGCAGGCTCCTCCAGACGAATCCCCAGCTACAGGCGCGCAGCTACTTCGAAACGCCCAATCATCCAGTGGTTGGGGCGATGCCGCTGCCGTCGCTGCCCTTCCGCTATGCGAGCATCGCCCGTTGGCTCCGGATGCCGGCACCGACGATCGGCCAACACAATGAGCCTGTTCTATGCGGAATTCTCGGCCTGTCGCCCGAAGAGCTTCGCGATCTCGGAGCCGAGGGCGTAATCGGGACTCGCCCCAAGGGTCTATGACTTGTAGAGATTGAGGTCGGGTTCATCGAACAGCGCACACAGGAGTCCTCACAGCATGCCCTCCAGCGAAGACCGTGCCTTCCACAAGCGCGCGCTTGAGGCGAGTATTCGCATCGGTCTCATCGCACTGCTCGTCATCTGGTGCTTTGAGGTGGTGCGTCCGTTCATCCAGCCCATCGTCTGGGGAATCATTCTCGCCATCGCAATTCATCCGGCCTACCTGAGGCTCGGCCGTGTGATGGGTGGGAGGGAACGGCTCGCCGCCACGAGCCTGGTGGTGGGCTCCCTGCTGCTGCTGATCGTCCCCTCGGTCATGATCACGACCAGCCTCGTCGAGTCGGCCACAGAGCTGGCCGGCAAGCTGAGAGAAGGAGAGGTCAAGATCCCGCCACCGCCGACGGCGGTCGCCGACTGGCCCATCATCGGTGGAGGGCTGCACGCTCTCTGGGCCGAGGCTTCGCGAGATCTCGAAGCGGCGCTCCGTCAGGCCCAACCCCTGCTCAAAGCCATCGGTCGATGGATGCTCTCGGGAGGTGCCACCGCCGGATTCGGGATCGTGATGTTCGCGCTCTCGATCGTGATCGCCGGCGTGCTGCTCTCGTACGGCGAACAGGCAACCGACACGGCCCGCAGAATTGCCAGGCGGCTGGTCGATGAGCGCGGCGATGAGCTTGTCAGACTCACCGGTGATACGGTGGAGAGCGTGACCCGTGGCATACTGGGCGTCGCGTTAATCCAGGGGCTACTGGCAGGCATCGGTATGCTCGTCGCAGGCGTACCTGCGGCCGGTCTCTGGGCGCTGCTGGTCCTGCTCATGGCCGTGGTCCAGATTCCGACCGTGCTGATACTCGGGCCGATCATCGTCTACGTCTTCGCCACCAGCTCGACAACGATCGCAGTGCTTTTCGCCATCTGGAGTCTCGCCGTCGGCTTCAGCGACAACGTCCTGAAGCCCATGTTGCTCGGGCGTGGTGTCGACGTGCCCACGCTGGTGATCTTCATGGGCGCCATCGGCGGCTTTATTCTCCAAGGCATCATCGGTCTCTTTGCAGGCGCCGTCGTCCTCTCTGTTGGTTACACCCTGTTCAAGGCATGGCTCGAGGACGTCTCTTAGACTGCTCATTCTGTCAAATCAGGGCCTATACAGCGGAGCGGAGCTCTAGCCTGACGTCAAAGGACCGGGCTCCGTGGCCGCCGGGCATCGCTGCTCAATGGGCGGAATAGCTTGCTGGAGCGCCCGGCGCAGACGCACGACGTCCAGGATCGTGCACCTCCCGAACGCGTCCGCCCCCACACAGCGGCGCTGGCCTGCTGCGGTTAGTGGAGTAATCGGGTCAGCAAGGCCCCAGCGGACCGTGTCGACGTCGGCTTGATCCACGCGCCCGCTCTCGTCCGTGTCCCCGCATTGGCACGCATCTCCCACTCCGTCTGGAACGAGCGTATCGAGACCGCCCGTATCCCGCTGTAGCGCGTTGGAAACCCGTGGACAGTTGTCGATCTCGTCCGAGATGCCGTCCCCGTCTGAGTCCAGAGCGAAAAGACCCGTGTCAATCCAGGCTGCCAGGATCTGGATCCCGACCGTATCCGGCACCAGAGTCCCCCGGGCCATCCGCACATCGGGGTCGGTCGTCGCAAGACGCTGCCACAGCACGCTCTCGATGCTCCTTCCGGGCTTGATCCGACGAGGATCGGGGAGCCCCAGGTCCCCCTCGCTCGGGCTCACGCCGATGAGGTTCATATCGCCGAGTAAGGCTGCGTAACGCATATCCATCCCACCGGGTGCGGGTCCCAGGGGTTGGTGACAGATGGCACAGTTGGCGGCGAGGTAAGCACGCGCCCGTTGCTGGAGGGATGCTGTGGGGTCGGCTGGATTGGCGTAAGAGCCCAGTGCGCTCGGATCTCCAATCTCCTCCTCAAATACGCCCATGCAGTTCCAAGCATGTAGCTGGTTCTCGTCACCAAAAATTCGGTTGAGTTGGCGAGTTCGAGCGCCGAGAACGTAGCCGGCGGCCGCCGTGTGACACCCCATGCACTCATTCGGTGAGGGATAGGTCCAGGTCTGGGTTTGCACCCCGGCGCCGAGATCGACCTGGAAGTCCTCGGACAGCCGTTCCGTGAGCAGATCGGCATCGGTCTCGTCCTCGTTCCAGCGGTAGGTGAAGCCGATCCAACCCTCCCGCTGGTGGAGGAACACGCGCGTCTCCAATCGACGGGTAGCGGTCGGCGAGACGAAGAGCTCGAAGTGCTTCACGAACGCTGTGCCGACGGGGAAGCGCCAGGCCTCCGTCGTATCGAACTCGATCCGCTGCCCCGTCGGGAGCGCCAGCCACCTCCGTTTGATGGCTCCGTCCGACCACAGCGGACTATTGACCTCGTACTCGATCATGCCCTCCGCCGGCGTCAGGCTTGCCGTATCGGAGAAAAGTCCGGTCTGCGAGAGTTGCTGCGGGAGCTTGGGATCCAGCGAGTCGCTCTCCTCGAGGCGGTCGATCTCCCCGGGGGAAGTTCGACGGACGATATACAGCTCCCCCTCCCCATCCTCCCCAAAGGAATTGACGTAGCTCGCCGTTGCGATCTGCGTTGGCTCCGCCGACACACCATCCCAGGCCCAGATTCGCCCGCTAACGAAATCCCCAAAGATGTATCGCCCATACAGCTGCGGAAACTGGCTGCCTCGGTAGACATAACCCCCGATCACACTGAACCCAAGATCACCGTGCGGATATTCGATCACAGGTCGCACCGAGTCGATGCTGCTGCAGTCCCCGCCTAGGAAATCGTGGGTGCCCTCACAGATCGCCCAGCCGAAATTGAGCCCGCCGGGGGCGCCAGCTGGGACGAAATCGACCTCCTCCCAGGCGTTTGCCCCTACATCTGCAATCCAGAGATCTCCTGTCAAGCGATCGAACGAGAAGCGCCAAGGGTGTCGAAGCCCATAATGCCAGATCTCCGGAGCCTTGTTGGGATCTCCAACGAAGGGATTGTCGGGAGGCACTGCATAGGGCGTTCCACCGTGTGGATCGACCCGAAGAATGGTACCAAGGACCGTTGCTGCAGCTTGAACCGACTCGAAGTGCGTACCATCGCCCCAACCGACATAAAGGTAACCATCGGGTCCAAATGCCAGCGCAGTCACGTAATGGAAATCGGCGACGTGTGGTTGATCGATCAGGTCGATACCGCTTGTGGGATCCCCGCTATCGGGATCCGCTGGACTGACGGAAAAACGGCTCACCTTTGCACAGAGATTGTTCCCCGCTGCACAGTGAGGAGCGGACGCTGTATAAGATAGGTAGAAATACCCGTTGCTGGCGTAGTTAGGATCGAATGCGAGATGGAACAGGCCTTGCTGATTTCCAGTTGAGTGCACCTGCTCGGATATGTCTAAGAAAATTTTCTTATTAGCCACCGTGGGGTCATTCTGGAAGACCCATACGATACCTTTCTGTCCTACGACGAAGATTCGATCGCTATCATCGGGTGCCGTCATGATCGCAAGCGGCCTGAAAAAAGTCAGGTTGGGGAAGGCGTTTACGACCTTCATCGATCCGAAGGCGGGGGTGCTCTCCAGTGGGAGCACGTGCCCCTCAAACGGCACGCGGATCTGCAGCCCGCACGCTCCCTGCGCGCGGGCAACGCCGTTCGCGACCAGGAACCACGCAAGGCCAATGAGGGCCAGCGTGGCGGGCTTGCGGGTACCCATGCACTGCTCCGTCTCGGAGAGTCAATACTCATCATACCAGCACTATCCGAGCGTGAACAACCTACAGTGGAGTGGACCCGCTTTCGTGGACTCCTGAACAATGGGGAGAAGGGAGGCCACGATGGGGAAGGGACAGCGAGCACCAGCCGGCCGTGACGCCGGTCCTACCGCTTGTTTCTGCACTCTCACGCAGTTAGACCTTCCGCGGCCCTCACTCCGTGAGCCGACCAGCGGTTGCATCGGAGACCCCGCGCGCACGGTCCCTTGCCGACGAGGCTACGCTGCTACGAACGTGAGGACGGAGCGGGTGTGAACTGCATCGTGCCGTCGTCAACCCGGCCGAAGCCGAGCGCAATGATGTCGAGCGCGTAGTTCTGGTACAGCTTCCAGGGCTTCTTCGAGCCCTGCTTCGGAAACTTGTGCATCGCCCGCTGGACGTACCCCGACGAGAAGTCGATCCAGGGCTCCTTCTGGATCGTGGGATCGTCGTTGCGCGGGGTGCACTGCGCGTAGCCGTGCTTCTCCATGTGGTTGAGCAGCCGGCAGACGTACTCACAGGTGAGGTCGCACTTGAGCGTCCAGGACGCGTTTGTGTAGCCGAACGCGGAGGCGAGGTTGGGCACGTCGCTGTACATCATGCCCTTGTAGGTCAAGATCTCGGCGGGAACGACGGGGCGACCGTCAACGCTGAGCGCCACGCCGTTCAGCGGCAGTAGATCGAGGCCCGTGGCCGTGACGATCAGGTCCGCCACGAGCTCCTGCCCCGAGCGCAGCTTGATCCCCTTCTCGGTAAATGTCTCGATCTGGTCCGTGACCACGGAGGCGCGCCCCTCGCGGATCGCCTCGAACAGGTCGCTGTCCGGCACCAGGCACATCCGCTGATCCCACGGGTTGTAGCGGGGAGTGAAGTGCCTGACGACATCGTAGTCGGGTCCGAGCTCCCGCCGCACCCTGCGCAGGATGAACTTCTTCACGAGCTCAGGCCGCTTTCGCGAGAGCCGGAAGAAGTACATGCCCAGTAGCACGTTCTTCCAGCGCGTGATGGCGTAGGCGAGCCTCGCAGCCAGGTGTCGGCGCAGCCAGTTGGCCAGGCGGTCCTCTTCGGGCAGCGACAGCACGTAGCTGGGCGAGCGCTGCAGCATGGTGACGTGCGCGGCCTCCCTCGCCATGGCCGGCACCAGGGTGATGGCGGTTGCGCCGCTACCGATGATCACGACGCGCTGTCCCGCGTACTCGATGTCGTCGGTCCACTTCTGGGGGTGGACGATGCGCCCGGCGAAGTTCTCGGTCCCAGGGAAGTCCGGGGTGTAGCCGGCCTCGTAGTTGTAGTACCCGCCGCACAGGAACAGGAAACCGCAGCTAAAACGCACGAGCTCGTCCGTGTCGCCGCGTTCCGCCTCGATCGTCCAGCGCGCGTCCTCGTTCGACCAGGAGGCGCGCTTCACCCGATGGCGGAAGCGGATCTTCCGCTCGATGCCATACTCCCGGGCCACCTCCTTTACGTACTCCAGGATCGACGGTCCGTCCGCGATGGCCTTAGCGTTGGTCCACGGCCGAAACGAGTAGCCGAGCGTGTACATGTCGGAGTCCGAGCGGATCCCGGGGTAGCGGAACAGGTCCCAGGTCCCCCCGAGCCTCTCGCGGCCCTCGAGGATGACGTAGGTCCGGTTCGGACAGCTCCTCTGCAGGTGGTAGCCAGCGCCGACCCCGGAGAGCCCGCCACCAACGATGACGACGTCAAAGTGCTCCATCGCTCCTAGGCGGCCCCTCCAGTTCGCCCTGAGTATAGGCTAACCAAGGTCACCCGAGCGGCAGGCTAACGACAACGGTGCCGGTTGCGTGATCTCCGAGGTCGTTCGCCGCTCGAACGGCCACCTCGATCACGCACTCGTCCCCCTCGTGGCTCGTCTGGGCGACCTGACCGGAAAATCGCAGGGGCTGGCCGGGGACCGCTGGGGCGCCCAGGCGGATCTTGATGCTGCGAATCATCGCCTCCGGTCCGGCCCAATCCGTCACGAAGCGCGACACATAGCCATTGGTGGTGAGGATGTTCATGAACATGTTCGGCGCGCCCTGCGCCATCGCGAACTCACGATCGTGGTGCGCGGGCATGAAGTCGCGAGAGGCGATGGCTCCGGCGACGATCACCGTCGAGGTGACCGGGAGATCGAAAGGCGGCAGCTCGTCACCGACGGCGATCTCCGTGCTCCGCAGGGAATCAGTGCGTCCACTCGTCATGCTGCCGCCCCGATAGTGGACGGGTCGAACTTGAGGATACGAAAGAGCTGTCGGCCTACGACCTCGTCCTCGCCATCCATGTAGGTGGTCACCCAGGTGACAAAGTATCCCTGCCCAAGTGTGGTGGTCTTGCGATTCGAGATGGATTCCACCTCGGTCGTCAGATGGAGCTG
>Ga0209980_10000186_pt1 | contig 32049 bp, 31 predicted proteins | sample CR02metaG_FD_183611 | JGI IMG/M metagenome (GOLD analysis project Ga0209980, IMG submission 183611) | Deep subsurface microbial communities from Mariana Trench to uncover new lineages of life (NeLLi) - CR02 metaG (SPAdes) (version 2) | ecosystem: Environmental > Aquatic > Marine > Ocean trench...
CGCGTCGGGCGGCACGGGGGGAATCGCGGTGGAACCACCGCCACCGCATGCGGCCATCAATAATGCCATCGCTGCTGTTGAAGCTGACAGCCGCAATTCGCGCTCCTCCTTATCATCAGATCGTGTTGTTAGCTCGTATTATCAGACACGAATACACGGCCCGGGTTCGGACGTAAACCTGCGATCTTGCCCGAAGCGGCCATTCAAACGACGCCGATATCGGTAATCTGACAGGCGGCAGACATCGCGGCCGACAGGCAGCTTTCTGCTCGCCTGCCATTGGATCACAATGCCGATGTGGGCCCCGGTCGGATGACCGGGGCCCGTCCGTCCCTGGTCCGGCCGGCAGGCTGGCGCCCGGGCCTACCTTCCATGGCCTGGCCCCTGGTGGGGCTCACGCCGGCATGCCCGAGCCAGCCCCACCTCCCGGCCGGTCCGATCAGCTTCGCATTGATGCCGCGCCGCTATGGCTATTCGTAACTCGTTGATGCATTAATAAAGACCTGCTTGCACCGGAATCTGGAGAAATAAGCGAAAAATGATCGGCCTGCTGCAACGCGTGACGCGTGCCAGCGTTAGCGTCGATGGCGAAACGACGGGTGAGATCGGCCGCGGCCTGCTCGTCCTTGTCGGCGTGCATCGCGACGACACCGAAAAGGATGTTGGCCGGCTCGCGGAGCGCATTCTGACCTATCGTGTTTTTCCCGACTCCGTTGGCCGCATGAACCGCAGCGTGCTCGACGAGACCGCGGCCATCCTGCTCGTACCGCAATTCACGCTGGCCGCCGACACCAAAAAAGGCACCAGGGCGAGTTTTACACGCGCTGCCGCGCCGGACACCGGCGAGCGTTTCTTCCTGCAGCTGATCAAGCTGTGCCGGGCACGGCTCGAGCGCGTCGAGACAGGGCAATTCGGCGCCCATATGCAGGTGAGTCTCATCAATGATGGCCCTGTTACGTTCTGGCTCGAAAGCTGAGGACGCGCCCAGGGCGCGCGATGCTGGCGCGGACTTGTTGCGTCGCCGGAGGTATTATGGCCGCATAGCGCCTGGCCTGGCCCGGTGCTTTTCTGAAAACACGTTACGGGGTCACGCCCCAGGAGACTAGAGATGTTTTCCAACATCGGCCCGGTACAGTTGCTGATCGTGCTTGTCATCGTGCTCGCCATATTCGGCACGAAACGCCTGCGCACGCTGGGCTCCGACCTCGGTAGTGCCGTCAAAGGCTTTCGTTCTGCGATGAGCGAGGCCGAAAAATCCGACGAAGCCGAGCAGATCGAAGAAACATCGCAGCAGGAGGCAAACTTCGACAACACGCCGGTTGAAGAGAACCGCAAAGAAAACGAATCCTGATCGACGTCCACGATGTCCGGCATCGGCTTTTTCGAACTCATCATCCTGTTTTTCATCGGGCTCATCGTCCTGGGGCCCGAGCGACTCCCGCGTGTCGCGAACCAGATTGGCAGCTGGATCGGCCAGGCGCGGCGCATGACTCGCATGATGAAGCAACAGCTCGAAGATGAACTCGACCTCGAAAAAGAGTTGCGCATACAGCCGCCGGCGCTGCAGGCGCCGCACGTTGACACAGCCACGCCTGCGACGGATGCCAGTATTGAAAAGCTCGCCGATGAGCGAACCACCGCCGAGCCCAGCGCCGGGAACCGCACCAGGAAGAACGACGAGATAACCGGTGGCGAGCGAGACGAATAAGACAGAAGAGTCGCTTGCCGAGGGCACCTTGCTTTCGCATCTGGTTGAACTCCGCAGCCGGCTGCTCAAAGTCGCTGCCGCGATCGTCGCCGTATTCATCGTGTTGCTGCCATTTGCGCGACAAATATTCGCACTCGTATCTCAGCCGTTGCGGGAGGTATTGCCCGGCAACCAGATGATTGCAACGGCTGTGGCGTCGCCATTGCTGACGCCGTTCAAACTGACGTTCTTCGTCGCGCTGTTCATCGCGATGCCGGTCGTGCTCTATCAGACCTGGGCCTTCGTCGCTCCGGGCTTGTACAAAAAGGAAAAGCGCTTCGCAGTGCCGCTGCTCGCATCGAGCATCCTGCTTTTTTACGCGGGTATCGCGTTCGCCTACTTCGTCGTGTTTCCCCTCATGTTCGGCTTTTTCACGGCCGTCGCGCCCGACGGCGTCGAGGTCATGACCGACATTGCCTCCTACCTCGACTTCATCTCCATGATCGTGCTTGCGTTCGGCATCGCCTTCGAGGTGCCGGTGGCGACCGTATTGGTCGTCTGGACCGGACTGACCACACCCGCGAAGCTCGCCAAGGCACGGCCGTATGTATTCCTGCTGGCGTTTGTCATGGGCATGTTTCTGACGCCACCGGATATCATCAGCCAGACGCTGCTTGCGGTGCCCGTGTACCTACTCTACGAACTCGGCATCCTCATGTCGCGCTTTTTCGTACCAGATCGCGAAGGTAGCAAGTTGCCAGAGAAATAGTGTTTAATGCCGGGCAATCGGCGCGAGCAACCAACAGCGAAAGAACCGGGGGAGTAAAGTAATGAGTGACTCCGATGCCGTCACGGCGGACAACTACGCGCACGACGCGGAACTCTGGGGCCATCCGAAAGGCCTTTACGTCTGTTTCACGACCGAACTCTGGGAGCGCTTCTCATTCTACGGAATGAAGTACCTGTTGCTTCTGTACCTGACCAAATACCACTTGTTCAGCGACGAAGCGGGCCTCGACGTGCTCGGCTCCTATGCGGGCCTCGTGTATGCGCTGCCCGTCATCGGTGGCCTGATCGCCGATCGCTACCTCGGCATGCGCAAGTCAGTACTGTTCGGCGGCACCCTGCTGGCCATCGGTCACCTTCTGATGGCCGTCGAGGGCCACAAGGCGATTTTCTACGCCGCGGGAACGAAGCTGACGGAAAGCCTGGCGCTTGCGTCGGGTGAGATCCTGACCGCGGGCACCGTGCTGACGGAAAGCATTACCTTCCGTGACACGGCCGCGCTGAACGTATTTTATTTTGCGCTGGCGCTGATCGTCATGGGCGTTGGCTACCTGAAGCCGAACATATCCACAATCGTCGGCAAGCTTTACGCGAAAGACGATCCGCGCCGTGATTCGGGTTTCACGATTTTCTACATGGGTATCAATATCGGCTCCTTCACGGCCACGTTGTTATGCGGCTACCTCGGCGAGACTTTCGGCTGGAAGTACGGCTTTGGCGCGGCAGGCATCGGCATGATCTTCGGTTTGTGCACGTTCATGTACGGCCAGAAATACCTGAAGGGTCATGCGGAACCGGCAGACGCCGAAAGCCTCAGAGAAAAAGTATTCGGCCCGGTCAACCGCGAGTGGTCTATCTACTTGTTGAGCCTGCCCGTGCTCAGCGTTATTTGGCTGCTCGTGCAGCACGAACCGGTCGTCTTGTTGACGCAGAACGTGTTCCTGATCGTATCGATCGTCGCTATCGTTCTCTACTCGATGGTCTACCGCAAGACCGGGAGCAGCAATACAACGGCGTACACATTTGCCGCCAGCGCAATCGTGATCGGCATTTACGCAGCCGGTGCGAGTCTGGGTTTCCTGCCCGGTAACGAAAATCTCGCCGAGTACGCCGTGTACGCTGCAATGCTCGTGATCACCGGCTTCGTCATCTACGGATTCAGGACGCATAACTCCGCGGAATTTGGCCGCACGGTCGTGCTCATGATCCTGATACTTTCAACCGTGGTTTTCTGGGCATTGTTCGAGCAATCGGCCGGATCAATGACGCTGTACGCAGACCGCGTGGTCGATCGTGAGGTCGGGGGCATTACCTTTACGGCCGCACAATTCGGGTCGCTAAACGCAATATTCATCTTTTTGCTCGCCATTCCGTTCGCAACGCTGTGGATCTGGCTGGCAAAACACAATCTGGAGCCGTCGACGCCCATGAAGTTCGCCCTCGGCATCATTCAGGTTGGCATCGGTTTTGGTGCGCTGGTCATTGGCTCGCACTTCCCGGACCAATCCGGTCAGGTCGCGGCGATCTGGCTGGCGCTCGCTTACCTGCTGCATACGACCGGCGAGCTGTGTCTCTCGCCGGTCGGCCTTTCCGCGGTGACGAAGCTGTCGATCGGTAAAGTGGTCGGCGTCAGCATGGGAACCTGGTTTCTGGCCACCGCACTATCGGAAACGGTCGCGACACGCATGGGCAAGATGGCCGCTATCAGCGTCGACGGTGGCGAAACGGCCGACATAGCCATCGCACTCGCCAGGTACACGGAGCTGTTCGAGTTCCTCATGTACTTCGGCGTCGCTTTCGGCGTGTTTATGCTCGTGATTTCGCCGTTGCTAAAACGCGGCATGCACGGCGTGCACTAACTCAGGAATTTTTCATGAAAAATCTCGCACTCATTGTTACGATCGCATCGCTCGTCGCATTCCTAACGTCTTGTTCGCCACCAGCCACCGATGAGACGGCGGATGATTTCGTTGCACGTGCCAACAATGAGCTCAAGGAATTGCGCAAAGAGGTCGGCGCGGCCGACTGGGAGTGGAGAACCAACATTACCGAGGATACCGCTGCCGCCAGCGCGCGGGCCAACGAGCATTATGCGGAGTGGCACAGCAGCATGGTTGCCCAGTCATTGCAATACGATGGCCAGGAACTTGCGACTCAGACACGTCGCGCACTCGATCTTCTGAAGCTCGGCACGACAAAACCTGCGCCCAATGACGCGGCGAAGCGCAAGCAACTTTCCCGGATCCTGACAGACCTCGCCAGCATGTACGGCGAGGGCAAGTATTGCCGCAGCGACGGCGACTGCCTGTCGCGGCCGGAACTCGAGGACATCATGGCGCAAAGTCGTGATTACGATGAGTTGCTCGAGGCATGGCAGGGCTGGCGCACGGTGTCCCCGCCCATGCGCGACAAGTACCAGCATTTCGTCGAGCTGACGAACGAAGGCGCGCGCGAACTGGGTTACAGCGACCTCGGCGCGATGTGGCGCTCCGGTTACGACATGAGTGACGCGGATTTTCAGCAAGAAGCATCGCGACTATGGGAGCAGGTAAAGCCGCTTTACGAAGAGCTGCACTGTCACGTACGCGCCAAACTGGGCGACTTCTATGGCGAAGACAAGGTACCGCAGGACCAGCCGATACCCGCGCATCTTCTGGGCAATATGTGGTCGCAGGAGTGGGGCTTCATCTACGACATCATGGAGCCGTACCCCGGCGAGTCGGATCTCGACGTCGACAGGACATTGAAGATGAAAGCGTACTCGCCACAGGAGATGGTGCGCTCGGCCGAAAGCTTTTACGTGTCACTGGGCCTGCCGCGACTGCCTGACACGTTTTGGGAGCGCTCGATGTTTTCGAAGCCGCCCGACCGCGAAGTCGCTTGTCACGCGAGTGCCTGGGGTCTCGATGGCGGCAACGATCTGCGCATCAAGATGTGCATCAAGCAAACCTATGATGAGCTGCGTGTTATCTACCACGAGCTTGGCCACAATTATTACCAGGGTGCTTACAAGGATCAGCCACCGTTGTTCCAGGGCGGCGCGCACTCCGGTTTCCACGAAGCAATCGGCGACACCGTGACCTTGTCGATGACGCCCGGGTATCTTTTCGAAGTGGGTCTCGTCGCATCGGCAGCGCAAAGTCGCGAGGCCGTCATCAATCGGCAAATGATGCGGGCCCTGGACAAAATCGCCTTCCTGCCGTTCGGCAAGCTCATCGACGAGTGGCGCTGGGACGTATTCTCGGGCGAGATTCGGCCCGCAGACTACAACAAGACGTGGTGGGAGTTACGCACGCGCTACCAGGGCATCGCCCCGCCCGTCACACGCACCGAGGCCGACTTCGACCCGGGCGCCAAATATCACATTCCGTCGAATGTTTCCTACACGCGTTACTTTCTCGCGCGGATCCTGCAGTTCCAGTTCCAGCGCGCGCTGTGCGCAGTAGCCGGTCATGAAGGCGAACTACACGCCTGCTCTTTGTATGGCAGCAAGGAAGCCGGCGCGCGCCTGCAGGCGATGCTCGAGGTCGGCCAAAGCAAGCCCTGGCAAGACACTCTCGAGAAACTGACCGGTACGCGCGAGATGGACGCCAGTGCCATCATCGATTACTTCGCGCCCCTGATGGCCTGGCTGCGGGAGCAGAACAAAGGCCGCAGCTGCGGCTGGTAGTCGGAAAAGGGGTCGAACCGCAGTTTTTCTTTTCGCTAGTCGCCCAGGCAACTGCCGGCATAGGCTTTCGTGACGCCGGCGTTGCCCAGCTGACAGTCGTTGTCATAGGTAACGCCGTCCATGCCGCAAACGGGCAGATAGGCTCGCGGACAGTTGCGTCCCTGATCTTCACAGACACCCGCATAGTCTATGCGGATACCGCGCCGTTCGGCGTAGCAGGCATTGCCGTAGGTTACGCTGTCGGATCCGCAGACCGGAACAAACAGAGCAGGGCATCGGCGCTGATTGCACATGCCCTCGGTGAACGTCGCAACACTGGCCTTGTCGGCGTAGCAGGCGTTGTCATAACTCTCGCCGTCATCGCCGCACACCGGGGCGAACACTTTCGGGCAATTCCCAATATCGCAATTGCTGTGGCGCTGTACCGGGATGCGTTCGGCGTTTGCCTCGCAACGATTGATGTAAGTGCGGCCGTTCATGCCGCAAACCGGATCACGGACGCTCGGGCAACCACGTGGCGTGCAGGCGCCGAGGCCTGCGATCTCGATGCCCGACTTGCCTGCAAAACATTCGTTGATGTAGGTATTGCCGTCGACGCCGCAAACCGGATCCAGGTCCTCCGGGCAACCATTGCTGGTGTTCGCGCAAATTCCCTGCCTGGCCACCTCCACCCCGGCGGCGCCTGCGACACACTCGTTACTGTATGTCTGGCCATCGACGCCGCAAACGGGACTGTATTGCATCGTGCAGGCAATCCCGTCCTCCTGCGCAACGCTCGTTCCGCGGTCGTTTGTAAACAACGTTTTGACACCATCGTCCCCGGCGAGGCTCACTGCCGACCCAAATACGATTGGCATCAGGATACAGGCGGCCTTTATTGTCACTGACAATCTACTGATCATGTCCCTCTCACGCTGCTTTTTGTCTTTGAGTCGCCCGGTCCGCTACGGTTCACCGATTTTCCTGCGGAAGCCATGTCGGCTGACGAAGCTGGTGCATCGATCAGTTCACTGACCGGCACGAGCTCGAATCCCGCGGCTCGCAGCCGCGGCAGTTCATACTCCAGAATCTCCAGCGTCGCCGTGTAGGGATGCGCAATCGCAATGGCGTGACCGCGCTGGGTGGCTATGGCCTTAAGGCGCTCCAGTTCTCGCCGAATCGCCTCCGGCGCGGGGTCCGCGTCCAGAAAAACATCCCGTTTCAATGCCCCGACGCCGGTTTCCGCCGCGATTCTCAAGGCAACGCTTGCGTGCGTCGTGTAGCTGTCGACAAAGAACAGCCCCTCATGCGCGCGGATATCCTCCATGAGCCAGAGCATGTGCCCGGGATGGCGCGTCAACAGGCTGCCGCGGTGGCTGTTGACGCCCGCCGCATACGGGACGGACTCGATCGCTTCGGCAAACACCGCCGCAAAACGTTCCCGGCTCATATCGAGGGTAATGCCGCCAGGCTCCGGCGGCCCACTGTGCTCGATCGCCTGCAAGGGCAGATGCAACAACACTTCCTTGCCATTGTCGTGTGCACGTTTTGCCAGTTGCCTGGCGCGCGGTGTCCCGGGCAGGATGGCACAGACAACGGGCCCCGGCAGATCGATGACACGTCGACCTGCATCGAGCTGGTAACCGAGATCATCGATGATAATTGCGATGCGCGGCGGCGACTCCGCCAGGCATTGCGACACGAACAACAGCAGGGCCACTGCGAGGTGGAATACGCCCGGCATCATTGCGCGTTACTGTGCATTACGCGCCGCCGCTGCAGGCGGGCCAGCGCCTCGATTAGCTGCGCATCATTTTCCCGATCGATTTGAGCACCCAGGCTCAGGTCCGGTTGGCCCGGCGTGCCTTCGACATAGACGTCAGGTGTTATTCCCGTCTCGTGAATGGAGTCGCCCGACGGAGTGTAATATCGGGACGTCGTCAACTTGATCGCACGCCCCTGCGATAACGGCATTACGGTTTGCACGAGGCCCTTGCCGAATGTCGTGGTACCGATAACGACAGCGCGGCCATGATCCTGCAGCGCGCCGGCAACAATTTCAGAGGCCGATGCCGAACCCTTGTTAACAAGGATGACGAGCTCAGCGCCATCCAGGACGTCACCTCGATGCGCTGACCGCGTAAATCTCGCATCGCTAGTGCGCCCATCCGCCGTGACAATGATGCCGCTGTCCAGAAACAGATCCGATACATCGACGGCTGCATCGAGCACGCCGCCCGGATTGTTACGCAAGTCCAGGATAAGGCCATCGAGCATGCCGTCGTTCGTGTCTTGCATGGCGTCGATCGCCCGGCTCAATTCACGGGCCGTCGCCTCGCTGAACTGGCTCAGGCGCACATAGCCGAACGACGGGCTCAAAAGTTCATAGTGCACGCTCGCGACGCGTATGATCTCTCGACGCATGTCATGGATGATCGCGTCGCCGTCACGCAGGACTGTGATGCTGATTTTCGACCCTGGCCGGCCGCGCATGCGGCCGACGATGTCGTGAATATTGCTTTCTTCGACCGATACGCCATCGACCGCGATGATCTGGTCGCCGCTGCGCATGCCGGAACGCGCGGCGGGCGAACCGGCAATCGGTGTAATGACCCTGATGGCGCCGTCAACCTGACCGACTTCGATTCCGACGCCCGAATAATTGCCTGTTGTGCTGATGCGGATGTCGCGATATTCGTCCGCGTCGAGATATTGGGAGTGCGCGTCGAGATTGTTAATCATGCCGCGAATGGCGCTTTCGAGAAGCTCGTTATCATCGATCGGCTCGATGTACTCCTGCTTGACCCGCGCCATGACCTCGGCGAACAGCCGTGCCTGCTCCCAGGCCAGTTCATCGGCATCGGGCCTGTCCGCCCGTGACAGAAGTCCCCCGCCAATCGAAAGGCTGAGTCCCATGACCATGCCGATAACAACAACCAGAATTGCTCTGGTCTTCAATGACATACACATCTCCAGTACCCCGCCCCGACGGCCGCCCGGACGTGTCACTCGACGATAGCACAGCGGCGATTATGCGCCTATGCACGGCCGTCACGGTTGAAAAAGTGGGGTCGAACCGAAGTTTTTGTTCGATGGAGTTTTTTAATCACCAGTTCTTGCCAAAAACTTCGGTTCGACCCCACTTTTTCCTTAGCCGCCGGGGCGGCGCGTGACCCAACGATTCGGATCCACGGGGGCCGTGCCATGACGCACCTCGAAATAGAGACCGGCTTGTGTCTGTCCGCCGCTGTCGCCGACCGTCGCAATAACGTCGCCGGGCGCGACCCAATCGCCGGTATTCTTGAGTATCGTCTCGTTATAGCCATAAAGCGTCATATAGCCCTCGCCGTGTTCGACGATAACCAACAGACCCATGCCGGCAAGCCAGTCTGCAAATACCACGCGTCCGTGGTATACGGAGCGCACCTCGCGGCCCCGCGGCGCCGCCAGCACAACACCATTCCATTTCAACTTTCCACCGACACGCGGCTGACCGAAATCGTGCAGTAAGGTACCGGCGACGGGCCATGTAAGTTGGCCGCGATGTTCGCTGAAAGGGTTTTCGGAGCTGATCGGGTAATCCGACAGGATGCTCGTCAGCTCGGAGATCAGGCGCGCAAGGTCCTTTTCCTGTGCCGCCAGACGATCGATTTCGGTGCCCTCGTCGGCAATCTTGCTGTTCAGCCTGGCCAGCAATTGCTGCCGCCGCTCCTGCGCCGTGCTGACTCTTGTCAGCTCCACCTGCCGCCGCGAACGAATGTCGGAAAGTCGGGCCTCCTCGGCCACCACGCGGCCCTGCAGTTGCACCAGCTCGCGGATACGAGCCGACACTGTCTCGATGTTTCTGGCGCGATACTGGTTGAGGTACGCGTAATAGCTGATCAGGCGACCCAGAGTTGCGGGGTCGTCCTGATTCAGCAGCATCCTTATTTTTTCATGGCTACCGCTCATGTACGCCGCGCGGACCTGCGCCGCCAGCTCGGTTGACTCTTCATCAAGCGCGGCCGCTCTCTCGGTCATCTCTGCATCAAGGTCAACCTTGCGCCTTGCGGTGTACTGGCGCTCGCGCTCGATTTCCCTGAGCCGGATGCGCTTTCCGGAAATCTCGATCTCAGCGTTCTGAAGCTCGGCCGTCAGTCGATCACGATCCGCGGCCCTCGCATCCATGCTTTTCTTGAGCTCGCTAATGCGCTCACGGACCTCCGCGAGTTCAAGCTCCCTGACTTTGGCGAGCTCGCCGTCGGCCTCCGCCCCGGATGCCAAAGGCGTCGGCGACTGCACCGCAACCAGCACGAGCAAACAGAATGCAGGCCTTCTCATGGCCGCACAGTGTAGTGGGTTTGCACCCGGTGGAGAATTGTTGCGGCAACTTCCGTCGCGGCCGCTCGCATCGGGGTAGTTCCGGCCGGACACGCTGCTATACTGCCGCCTTTGCCGCCACCACGGCGCCCCTCCTCGGCGCCACTTATGTTGATTCATGGATAAATATCTCGAGTTCGCGGGCAATCACACGTTGCTGGTGTTTGCCCTGCTGGTCAGCTTTTTTGTGCTGATCATCACTGAGTTACGGCGCAAAGCGCGCAGCGTCGTGGCCGTTGAGCCGACCGCTGCGGTCGCGTTGATCAACAAGGATGCCACGGTCATCGACTTGCGCAGCGCCGAAGCATTTGCACGTGGCCACATCGTGAGCGCCAGGCACATCCCTTACGACGAGCTCGACGCGCGCATGGACCAGGTCAGCAAGCTCGCCAAAAAGCCGATAGTGACCGTCTGCGAGACGGGCGTGACCTCGACGAAGGCGGCCAATTCACTGCGCAACTCCGGCTTCAAGAGCGTCTATGGCCTCAAGGGTGGCATGACGGCCTGGAGTCAGGCCGGTCTTCCGGTCGTCACCGGAAAAAAGACCAAGAGCAAGAAGTAAGCACCACGGAGTACCGGTGAGCAGCGCGACAGTGAAAATTTACGGCAATGACGGCTGCGCCTATTGCATGGCAGCGCGCATGTTGTTGACGCGAAGAGGCATAGAATTTGAAGACATCTCGGTCTCTGCCGATCCGCAGCGACGCGCCGAAATGCAGCGACTAAGCGGCCGCCGGTCGGTGCCGCAAATATTCATCGGCGATACTCACGTTGGCGGCTTCGATGATCTCTCTGCGCTCGACGTGAGCGGAGAATTGGACAAATTGCTCGCCGAGGACTGATTGAGCGGGCTCCTTTTGAAAACAGGAAATTGAAATGGCAGAAAAAGACCAGGGTGACTCCGAGAAGCGCCTCGCGATCATGAAAATTTACCTCAAGGACTTTTCCTTCGAATCGCCCTTGGCTCCCCAGGTGTTCAAGGAGAGCGACTGGGCTCCGCAAACGAGCTTGAACATGCGTAGCGCCCATACCGCGGTTGACGACAAGCATCACGAAGTCGTGTTGACAATTTCAGTCGAGGCCAAGGACAGCGAGAAAAAGAAGACGCTGTTTCTGGTCGAGCTGCATCAGGCCGGCCTGTTTGAGATAGGCGGCTTCAGCCGGGAAGAGTTCGGCGCTTTGATAGGAAGTTTTTGCCCCAACATCCTGTTTCCGTATGCGCGCGAATCGATTGCCGGCATTATCCAGAAGGGCGGTTTTCCCGAGTTTGTGCTGCAGCCGATCAACTTCGACGCCTTGTACATGCAGTCCCTGCAGCAGCAGCAGCAAAAGGGCGATGGCACCAAGCCGGAGACGCACTGATAAAGATCGATTCTTCACCGGCAATCGCTGTGATCGGCGCGGGCTCCTGGGGAACTGCGCTGGCACTGCAGTTCGCGCGCAGCGGTCGCGAAGTGAGACTTTGGGGGCGAGACCGGGCACAGCTCGAAGCCATGACGCGCGACGGCGTCAATTCCCGATACCTGCCCGGCGTGGATTTTCCGTCCCACCTCGTTGTCGCCACCGATCTCGAACAATGTCTGAACGGTGTGCGCGACATGTTGATCGCCGTGCCGAGCCATGGCTTGCGCGAGACACTGACGGCTGTCAGCCCGTGGCTGTCCGCTGCTTCGCGTGTCAGCTGGGCGACCAAGGGCTTCGAGCTGCACACCGGAATGCTGCCACACCAGGTCGCGGCCGATGTGCTCGGTGGAGAACGGCCAATGGCCGTATTGTCGGGCCCGACGTTCGCCGAGGAAGTCGGTGCGGGGCTGCCGACCGCGTTGACCATCGCCGCAAATGACCCCGAACTGGCGCAAGACCTCGCGGTCGCGTTGTCGGGCGACAACTTCCGCGCCTATACATCGGATGACATGATCGGCGTCGAGGTCGGTGGCGCCGTGAAAAATGTGCTGGCAATCGGCGCCGGCATGTCGGATGGGCTCGGCTTCGGCGCCAATACACGAATCGCGCTGATCACGCGCGGGCTCGTGGAAATGACCCGCCTCGGAGTAGCCGTCGGCGCCAGGAAGGAAACGTTCATGGGTCTTGCGGGCATGGGCGACCTCGTGCTGACCTGTACCGACAACTTGTCCCGTAATCGCCGCATGGGGCTCGCGCTCGCGGGCGGCCAAACGGTGGACGAAGCTCAACGCGAAATCCGGCAGGTTGTCGAGGGCGTCATGGCGGCCGAAGCGGTCAAGGAGGTCGCCGACGAGATGCAGATCGAAATGCCGATATGTCGCCAGGTCTATCGCATACTCTATCAAGGCGTATCTCCGCGAGACGCTGTCGGTGCGCTGATGCGCCGCGAGCTCAAATCGGAACACGATGGAGAGTAATCGATGAACCACCGCACCTTTGCCGGCGTAATTGCCGGCGCCGCCGCTGTCGTTGTGGCGGGTGCGTCCCTGGCGCAGCGCACCTTTGAAGTCGATATCCTTGGCGAGACCTTCGGCTTCGATGAGACGACGGCGAAGAGCGTTGCCCTCGCCGACCTGCATCAGGGCTGCCCGGCTCGCGATTGCATACCGTCGATCGACAATCCGAAGTTTGTTGACGCGGACAGCGCGAGCCACATTGTGGACGACGATGTCGTTATCGCCATCTCCTGGAAAGGCGAGCATCGCGCTTATCCGTCGCGCATCCTCGATCACCACGAGATCGTTAACGACACGATCGCGGGAACGCCGATAGCGATTACGTGGTGTCCCCTGTGTGGCTCCGGCGTCGCCATTCATCGCGATATCGGCAGCCGGGTTACCGAATTTGGCGTGTCCGGCGTGCTCTACAACAGCGATCTCGTACTCTACGACCGGGCGACGGAAACGCTCTGGGACCAGATCGAGGCTACCGGCATCGTCGGTCCGATGACGGGCACGAAGCTCAAGCTTATCCCGGTAACGACAACGCGCTGGTCGCGCTGGCGCACGGCGCATCCCGACACGCTCGTGTTGTCCACGGACACGGGCTTTGACAAGAACTACGCCAGCGATCCATACGCCAGTTACCGCCGGTCCACGGCAACCATGTTTCCGGTCATGCGCGAAGACGACCGCATACCGCCCAAGACTGTTGTTTACGGATTTGAGCTCTCTGGGCAGCCGGTCGCGTTCACTGAGTCGCTGTTGCAGAAACACGGCAGCTACGCCTATGAGCAAAGCGGTCGCACGCTGACAGTTACGTTAAAAGACGACGGCTCGGTGAGCCTCGAGGACGGTAGCTCCGGCGAACGCTACGCGCCAATTCGTTTGTTCTGGTTTGCCTGGTTTACGTTTCACCCGCAGACCATTCTGGTTCGCTAGCCGCCCGATCGCACGGCACCCTCGAAGTCGAGCTGCCGCCACGCCTCGTAGATAATGACAGCGGCAACGTTCGACAGGTTCAGACTGCGGCTGCCCTTGCGCAACGGCAGTCTGAGCCGTTGTTCGGGTGGTAACGATTCAAGCACCTCGGCGGGAAGGCCGCGCGTTTCCGGGCCCAGCAGGAATGCGTCGTGCGCTGCATAGACCGGAGTGTCATGACACGTCTGGCCGCGAGTGCTCAGCGCGAACACCCTCGGACTTTCCAAAGCATCCAGACATTTGTCGAGCGACGAGTGCGTCGTCACTTGTGCAAACTCACGGTAATCCAGGCCGGCACGCTTGAGGCGCGGCTCGTCGAGTTCAAAACCCAGCGGCTCGACAAGATGCAGTCTGACGCCCGTGTTTGCGCACAGACGAATAATATTGCCCGTGTTGGGCGGGATCTCGGGTTCGTACAGAATCAGGCTGAACATTATCCGAGTGTAGTGTATCCGCGCAGCGTTCCGGCACATCGTCCATGTCGCAAGTGCCGAGGCGGCCGGACTGTCCTGAGCAACCGAAACAATGTCTGCGGGACTGACTTTCGATTTTCGCCCGTCGGGCGCCCACGCAAGTTGCACCTTGGCCCGGTAGCAAGTAGAAACAAGCACATGACGATCGCTGACCTCCCGCCGAAGTTGCAATGATTCACGCCGTACCAATCACGGACGAACGTCCGGTGAAGTTTTTGCAGCGTGCGCTGGGCGTGTTCGGGTACAGCCGTCGCGCCATGACGCTCGTCTGGACGACGAGCCGGTTCCTGACCTTCACGCTGGCTATCCTGACCGTGATCGCTGGCGTACTGCCTGCCGCGATCGCTTATATCGGGCAGCTCATCGTCGACGGGGTTGTGGCCGCGATGTCATCCGACTCGCCGGACACCCGCCGGATCTTGTGGCTGGTTGTGCTCGAAGCCCTCGTCGTCACGGCGGTCGCGGCCAGTCAGCGTGGCCTGTCGGCAAGCCAGTCCTTGCTGCGCGCACTCCTCGGGCAGCGCGTCAATGTCATGATTCTTGAAAAGGCGCTGACGTTACAGCTCGCGCATTTCGAGGACTCGGAGTTCTACGACAAACTGACACAAGCGCGGCGTGAGGCATCGACTCGGCCGCTCAGCCTGGTCAATCGCACTTTTGGCCTGGTTCAAAACAGCATTTCACTAACGAGTTATGCCGTGTTGCTGTTCACCTTCTCCCCGTGGGCAGTCGTTATCCTGATGGGCGCCGGTTTGCCGGCGTTCATTGCCGAGGCAAAGTTTTCCGGGGATGCCTTCAAGCTGTTTCGCTGGCGCTCCCCGGACACCCGCATGCAGATGTACCTCGAAACCGTGATCGCCAGGGAGGACGGGGTCAAGGAAGTCAAACTGTTTCAGCTTGGGCCGCGGCTGCTGCAACGATATCAGGACATCTTCCACAAGTTGTTTGCCGAGGATCGACGCCTGACACTGCGTCGAGACGGCTGGGGCTTCGCACTCGGCCTGATTTCGACCGGAGCGTTCTACGGTGCTTACATCTGGATCGTAACCGCCACGATCAACGCTGAAATTACGCTGGGTGCAATGACCATGTACCTGCTGCTGTTCAGACAGGGTCAGACGGCGGTCGCCGCCATATTGTCCTCGATCAGCGGCATGTATGAAGACAATCTGTACCTGTCCAACCTGTATGAGTACCTTGGCCAGGAGGTGCAGCAACGCAGCGGGCGGCTTGTCCGCGGGCCGGAGCCGAAGCTTGGCCTCGAACTCAGGAACGTGTCGTTCACATACCCGGGCGCGTCGCGGCCGGCAATCAGCAACATAGACCTCAACATCCGACCGGGCGACAGCCTGGCCCTGGTCGGCGAAAACGGTTCAGGCAAGACGACGCTGATCAAGCTGATCGCCCGGCTTTATGAGCCGACCGGCGGCAACATCCTGCTGGACGGCCTCGACCTGAACGACTGGGATATCGATGCGCTGCGCCAGCGAATCGGCGTTATTTTTCAGGACTTTGGCCGCTATCAATTCTCTGTCGGAGAAAACATCGGTGCGGGTGATGTCCGTTATATCGACGACGCCGAGCGCTGGACGGTAGCGGCCAAAACCGGGATGGCGGCGCCCTTTATCGAAGAGATGCCCGACGGCTACGAGACCCAGCTGGGACGCTGGTTCAAGGGCGGGCGCGAATTGTCGGGCGGGGAGTGGCAGAAAATCGCATTGTCCCGGGCCTTCATGCGTAGCGACGCCGACATACTGGTTCTCGACGAGCCGACCGCGGCAATGGACGCAGCCTCGGAGGCCGCCATATTCGATCATTTTCGAAACGCAAGTGCGACCAAGATGACCATTCTCATCTCCCATCGTTTCTCTACCGTGCGCGCTGCCAACCAGATCGTTGTCATGCGGAGTGGCGCAATTGTGGAACGTGGCGACCACACCAGCCTGCTCGAGCTCGGCGGAGTGTACGCACACCTGTTCACGCTGCAGGCGAGGGGCTACCAGTAGCGCGTGGGTACCCGTTGCCGTACACGCGGAATTCCACGGGATGTAGTGCCTGATTTGAGCCTGTAGAATGCCGCATCGCATGATTATCGTTAATTATCGGGACAGCCCTTGACGATGGCCCAGGCCACAGACTTCAACAACGACTGCTTGCGAATTGACTATTGCGGCCTGTCGATGGACTCGCCGATCGTGTTGCTGTCGGGCTGTGTCGGCTTCGGCGAGGAGTACACGCGCGTCGAGGGCTTTTCCAATCGCGACGTGGGCGCCGTCGTTCTCAAGGGGACGACGCTCGAGCCCCGGCTCGGCAATTCGCCACACCGTATCTCTGAAACTCCGATGGGCATGCTCAATGCGATCGGCCTGCAAAATCCGGGCGTCGACACGGTCGTTGACGAAATCCTGCCGGGCCTGGACTTCAGCGAGACCCGCTTCATGGCCAACGTCTGTGGATCGACGATCGAAGACTATGCCGCGGTAACACGACGTTTCGACGACTCGGCAATTGACGCAATCGAAATCAACATTTCATGTCCGAACATCAAGGAAGGCGGCGTGCAATTCGGTAATGTTCCGGAGATGTCGGCCCGCGTGGTCGAGGCGTGTCGCGCACAGACGAGCAAACCGATCATCACCAAACTGTCGCCGAATCAGACCGACATACGCGAGAATGCGCGTCTTTGCATCGAAGCCGGGTCCGACGGACTAGCTGTCATCAATACCGTGACGGGCATGGCGATCGACGTCGAACGCCGCAAGCCCGTCATCGGCAACGTGCACGGCGGCCTGTCAGGACCAGCCATCAAACCGATCGCGCTGCTCAAGGTACAAGAAGTGTATGAAGTGGCCGGACCACACAATGTGCCGATCATCGGCCAGGGTGGCATCGTGACAGCGGAGGACGCGCTCGAGTTCCTTATCGCCGGCGCAACGACCGTCGGCGTCGGCACCGCGCTGTTTTACGATCCTCTGGTTTGCGTGAAGATCAATGCCGGCATTAGCGACTATTTAAAGCGCCATGAAATGTCATCGGTTGCCGGGTTAGTCGGAACGCTGGCTCTCTAGCGCAGGGACACTCCGCGAATAATCGTTGCCTCGCCAATCGCACTGCCTTCGACTTGGGTAGCAGGTGGGGGAGTTATTCTGCGTCATGGCTCGCTGCGCTGCGCTTTACTTCCGCAGAATAACTCCCCCACCTGCTACCAAACCCCGCTAATCCAGATGCAGCACTTTCATTTTGCGCGCCAGGGTACTGCGGCCCCAGCCAAGCAGTTTGGCCGCGTCCTGACGGTGGCCTTTTGTCTGGCTCAGTGCGATTCGAATCAAGGTCTTATCGAACTCGGGCAGCGCCAGATTCAAAAGTGGGGTCGTCCCTGAATTCATTTACCGCTCGGCCCAGGCCGCCAGGCTGCGCGTCCGCTCTTGCGTAGCGCGCCATCTCAGTCAGGGTCCTTCTGCTCGAGCGGTATGCGCACATAAAACACGGTGCGGCCCGGCCTGCTGTCGAACTCGATCAACCCGCCATGACGGCTGACGAGTTCCTGGGCCGTTGGCAATCCAAGGCCCGTGCCTTGCGGGTTGCCCGTTACGAGCGGGTAAAACACCGAGCCTTGCAACTCCATCGGTATGCCCGGACCGTCGTCCTCGATTTCGATGCTGGCGATGACGCGGTGGTGCGTATTGCCGATCGTGAAATTTGTGACCGCGCGGCTACGCACCGTTATCGGGCCCTGGCCATCAAGCGCCGTGGCTGCATTTTGCAACAGATTGAGAAGTGCCTGCACAAGCTGATCTCGATCGAGGCTTATCTGTGGCAGGCCGGGATCATAGTCGCGCTCGATTTTCACGCCCTTGCCGACCTCGGCGGCAACGATTTTGACGACGTACTCGATCAGTTCATGCGCGTTCACAGGCTGTTTGTTCGGTGGCCCGCCCGGGCCCAACAACGTATCGACAAGCCCGGCAAGACGATCGGTCTCGCTGATGACGACTTGCGTGTATTCCTTGAGTTCGTCATCGACAAGCTGCCGCTCGAGTAACTGCGCGGCCCCCCGAATGCCCCCGACGGATTTTTTATTTCGTGCGCCAGCCGTCGAATCATCTGTCGTCCAGCGCCGTACTGAATGAGCAGGGTGTTTTCGCGGCTGATCCGGGCGCGCCGCGTCACGTCCGTCATTTCGATGAGCAGGCTCGCCTCCTGGCTCACAATTGGCGATACGTGGCAGTCGACAATGCGCTCGTCGGCATGAACTTCGGTGGGTCCCAGGCGCAGCTCCATCGCATATTGATCGCCCGTCGCGAGGGCGCGACTCAGGATGTCTCGCAGCTCAGGTTCGTCGTCGACCAGCCGCTGCAGCGATTCACCGTACGCACGGCGTGCGCTGATGCCGAGTATGTTCTCTGCTGCCGGGTTCAGGCCGACGATCAGCAAATTCTGATCGAGCAGAATGACTCCCGAACTCAGACTATCGAGGATATTGCGTGATTCCCGGCGGATGATCCCACCGCCGCCGGAGCCCCTTGTACGTAATTCGGCGCTTACGGCGTCCGCTGTGTCACGGTGTTCTGCTGCACATAGAAACGATTCGGCTGACTGCGAATCATCAGCTTGCCGGTTTCGTCGAGTATCTCAACCTGCAGATTGTGGACACCACGCCAGACTTCCTGCAGCTGGAATGTTGCTCCGTTCACGAACTGCGCCTTCCCGTCGAAATAGACTCGCACCCGGTGGCCGGGTTGCAACGCCGGGGTCACGGCCAGCGAGACGTTCAGGGTGCCGCCGATATTCCATAGCGTCTCTTCCGCGCCGGGCGCTGAGATGCGCAGCACTTCGTAGCGAAACCGGGCCTGTTCCTGCTGCAGCTGTTCGAGTGTCTGGAACGGAGCCGGCTGGGTTGTCCTTTTGCGCGGCGCCGGCGGTGGCCGATCGTATTTCAGCAGCTCGAACTTCTCGGCCCCTTCGTGCGGACGGTCCGAATAATGCGTAATGCCGTCGTCATCCACCCAGCGATAGGCTTGCGCCAAGACCGCGGACGCCGCCAGAAGGCTGAGAAGAACGAAAATCGGGCGTGATTCCATGTAATTAGCATAACAGCGTAGACCGGATTCGAGCCAGTGACGGGACGACATAATGTCGCCGACGTCACACTTTTGGCGCCTTTACAGGCTGTAGTACATATCAAATTCCACCGGATGCGTTGTCATCCGGAGTCGTGTGACGTTTTCCATCTTGAGGTCGATATACGCGTCGATAAGGCCGTCACCGAACACGTCTCCGGCCCTCAGGAAGGCGCGATCTTCGTCGAGCGCGGCCAGCGCCTCCTCGAGCGAAAGTGCCACGACATCGAGATCTTTTTCCTCTTCCGGCGGCAAATCGTAGAGATCTTTGTCAATCGCGTCACCGGGATGAATCTTGTTCAATACGCCGTCGAGGCCCGCCAGCAACATCGCGGAGAATGCGAGGTACGGATTCGCCATAGCGTCCGGAAAGCGAATTTCGATACGTCGCCCATTCGGGTTCGAATCGTACGGGATACGAATCGATGCCGATCGGTTACTTGCGGAGTATGCGAGTATCGTCGGCGCTTCGAATCCCGGCACCAGGCGCTTGTAACTGTTGGTGGCCGGATTCGCGAAGGCGTTGATGGCCTTGACGTGTCTGATGATGCCGCCAATGTAGTGAAGCGCCATATCTGACAGGCCGCCATAGCCATCGCCGGCAAACAGGTTCTTGCCCTTTTTGGTCAGCGACTGGTGCACGTGCATGCCGTTGCCATTGTCACTGACCAGCGGCTTGGGCATGAACGTCGCCGTTTTGCCGTATGCGTGCGCGACGTTATGCACGACATACTTCAGGATCTGCACTTCGTCCGCCTTGCGTACCAGCGTGCCGAACTTGACGCCGATCTCGCATTGGCCTGCCGTCGCGACCTCGTGATGGTGAACCTCTGTCGTCAGGCCCATGTCCTCCATCGCCAGGCACATGGCCGACCGAATATCATGCAGTGAGTCGACGGGCGGCACCGGGAAGTAGCCGCCTTTTATCGTCGGGCGGTGACCGGTGTTGCCGTCCTCGTAGCTGCGGCCCGAATTCCAGGCGCCCTCTTCGGAATCGACCCTGTAGGACGCGCCCTGTATCGAGTCGTCCCAGGACACATGGTCGAATACGAAGAATTCGTTCTCCGGCCCGAAGTAGGCCGTATCCGCGACACCCGTCGATTTCAGATACGCCTCCGCACGTCCGCCCAGCGAGCGCGGGCAGCGATCGTAACCCTGCATGGTCGTTGGCTCGATAACGTCGCAGCGCAGATTGAGTGTTTCCTCGTCGGTGAACACATCCAGAACCGCGGATGCCGGATCGGGCAGCAGAATCATGTCGGACTCGTCGATGCCCTTCCATCCGGCAATCGATGAGCCGTCGAACATCTTGCCGTCCTTGAACAGGTCGTCATCGACCGTATGGGCAGGTACCGTGACGTGTTGTTCTTTGCCGATCGTGTCGGTAAACCGAAAGTCGACGAATTTAACCCCCTTGTCTTTGATCAGGGCGAGTACCTCTGCAGGCTTCATGAAATATCCTCCAAAATCGATGTACACAAAAACAGCCAGCGCTTGCTGGCTTGATTGACCTGTTACTGCATGAAGCATGCCAATGCGGCACCGCGACCAAGCCACTGTTTTGCAAGCGTTGTTCTGTTGCGGCCTGCTTCGCTCTGCACCATTCTAGAGCAAAACCGCTTGACGTTGCACCACATGGGTGCGCTTTGCCGCGGTCCTGCCAACCCGGCTCATGCGGTGCCCGGCCCCGGCCCCGGGGTTGATTGCCGGCGAAAGACTTTCCTGGCCCGGAATAAAGACGGACAATAGCGCCCGTACCTGGATTCTTCCGGCGGGAAAATCGTTATACTTCGCGCCTTTGACACACCGTGACGCCCCAGATGCGTGCCGACAAAGCACCTGCAAGCCTTAACTTTCAGGATCTGATTTTCAAGCTGCAGCAATACTGGGCGGAGCGCGGCTGCGTCATCATGCAGCCCTACGACAAGGAAATGGGTGCCGGCACGTTCCACCCGGCGACATTTTTGCGGGCCATCGGTCCGGAACCATGGAGCGCAGCTTACGTCCAGCCCAGCCGCCGCCCGACAGATGGCCGTTACGGCGATAACCCGTTCCGGCTGCAGCACTACTATCAATACCAGGTCGTTATCAAGCCCTCGCCGGACGACATCCAGGACCTCTATCTCGACTCGCTGCGCGCCATCGGAATCGACCCGAAGGTGCACGACATCCGTTTCGTCGAAGATAACTGGGAATCGCCCACGCTGGGCGCGTGGGGGCTCGGCTGGGAAGTGTGGCTCAATGGCATGGAAGTCACCCAATTCACCTATTTCCAGCAAGTCGGTGGCCTGGAGTGCCGCCCGGTCACTGGCGAAATTACCTATGGCCTCGAACGTCTCGCCATGTATTTGCAAAACGTCGAAAGCATTTTCGATATTGTCTGGACCGATGGGCCGCTCGGACGAATAAGCTACGGCGATGTCTATCGACAAAATGAAGTTGAGCAATCCAGGTACAACTTCGAGGTGGCCGATGTCGATTATCTGTTTTCCGCGTTCGATCACGCCGAGCATGAGTGCGAGCGGCTCATTGACTTGAATCTCGCGCTGCCCGCCTACGAGCAGATGCTCGCCGCGTCACACGCGTTTAACTTGCTCGACGCGCGCCAGGCCATTTCGGTCAGCGAAAGACAACGCTTCATCCTGCGCGTTCGATCGATGGCCCGTGCCGTCGCCGCGGCATATTTCCAGAGCCGCGAAGCACTGGGATTCCCGATGGCGGCCTCTGTCGGCGATGCTGGGCACGCTGAATGAAGCCGGCCGACCTGCTCGTCGAAATCGGCACCGAAGAGCTTCCGCCGGAGGCTTTGCGTGGTCTCATGGACGCCTTCGCCGATCACCTCGGCGCAGCCATCGACGACGCATGGCTGGCTCACGGCCCGGTCCACGCGTATGCCAGCCCACGGCGCCTTGCCGTGCTGGTCGAAAATCTCGCGCGCGTGCAGCAAGACCGTGAAGTGCAACTCAAGGGACCACCCGTCTCCGTCGCACTTGACGAAGGCGGCAAGCCAACAGCGGCCGGCCTCAAATTTGCCCTGAAGTGCGCCGTTGATTTCCCGGCCATCGGCCGGATCAAGACCGACAAGGGAGAGTGGCTTGCGTACTCGTCCATTGAAAAAGGCCGGGCGGCGGCCGATCTGTTGCCGGCGCTGATCGAGAGGGCGCTCGCCGCGTTGCCAATGCCGCGCCGCATGCGCTGGGGCGCCGGCAGTGCGGAATTCGTACGTCCCGTGCGCTGGATAGTGCTGCTGCACGGCAAGGACATCGTTGCAGGTGAAGTCATGGGCATCGCGACCGGACGGCACTCGCAGGGGCATCGGTTTCTGACCAGCGGCCCCGTCGTGATCAGGCAGCCTGCCGATTACCTGGGCTCACTCGAGAAAAAAGGCCACGTGATCGCCGACTTCGAGCGCCGCCGCGAACTCGTGCTCGCGGGCGTCGAAGCGGCCGCTCGTGAGGCCGGTGGAGTCGTTGTTGATGGCGAATCACTGTACGACGAGGTGGCATCGCTCGTCGAGTGGCCCGTGCCCATGCTCGGGCGCTTCGACGAGGCTTTTCTGCAGTTGCCGCGTGAGGTCGTTATCTCGACATTGACCCGGCATCAACGATATTTTCCGGTTGCCGGCAAAACCGGCGACCTGTTGCCGATGTTCATCGCGGTCGCCAACCTCGAGAGCCTCGAGCCCGAAAAAGTGCGCGCCGGCAACGAGCGGGTCATAGGGGCGCGCCTGGCCGACGCCGCGTTTTTCTGGGACGGTGATCGGCGGAAATCGCTTGCAGGCAGGGTCGAAGCGCTGCGCGAGGTCGTCTACCAGCAGGGCCTCGGGAGCTTGTACGACAAGTGCGAGCGTATCGGATCGATCGTCACCTGGATCGCCGCGCAGCATGGCGCCGATGCGACCAACGCCAGGCGCGCGGCGATGCTGTGCAAATGCGACCTGTTGACGGGCCTGGTCGGCGAATTCCCCGACCTGCAGGGCGTCATGGGCCGCTACTACGCCGGGTTGGACGGCGAACCGCCGCCGGTTGCCGAGGCGATTGGCGAGCACTACCGGCCGCGCCATGCCGGCGATGATCTTCCGGCGACACCGGACGGCCGGATGCTCGCCCTGGCGGATAAAGTCGACTCGCTTGCCGGCATCTTCGTGATCGGCAAGAAGCCTTCTGGAAACCGGGATCCGTTCGGCTTACGCCGCGCGGCGCTGGCCATCATTCGCATCATCATCGAGTGCGATCTCGACGTCGACCTCGAGGCTTTGCTGGCCAACGCCGTCGCCGCACAGCCGCCCGGCAAGTCCGATGCCAGGGAACTCTGCGACGGCCTGTACACATTCATCACGGAGCGGCTGCGGCGCTACCTCCTCGATCGCGACGACGGCCTTGCCACCGAAACATTTGACGCCGTTTTGATTCGCCGGCCATCGTCCCTCGTCGATTTCGATCGCCGCCTGCAGGCCGTTCAGGCGTTTCTCGACCTCGATGAGGCCGCGAGCCTCACCGCCGCCAACAAACGCATTGCCAATATGCTGCGCCAGGCAGGCAAGGCCGATCAGGCCGACGGTATTGATGTCAGGAAGAAGCTGCTCCTGGAGCCGGCCGAGGTGGCCTTGCACGAGGCACTCGGCAAGGCTGGCAGGACCGTGCGGCCGCTGCTCAAGGCGCGCCGGTATACCGATGTGCTGCGCACGCTGGCGGGCCTCAAAGACCCGGTCGATAAATTCTTCGACGACGTCCTGGTCATGGCCGACGACGAGGACATCAGGAAAAACAGGCTCGCCTTGCTCGGGAAGTTGCGCGCTCTCTTCCTCGACGTGGCCGACATCTCCAGACTTTCCGCGCTCTGACGATGAGTTCGCCTCGCCTCAGCAAGGGTCTCGTCATACTCGATCGTGACGGCGTCATCAACCGCAACTCCGATGCCTTTATCAAGTCAGCCGCCGAGTGGGTGCCGCTGCCTGGAAGCATCGAGGCGATCGCGTCATTATCGAAAGCCGGATACACCGTCGCTATCGCCAGCAACCAATCGGGCCTGGCTCGCGGCCTGTTCACGCGCAATGCGCTCACCGCCATGCATCGCAAGTTGCGGCGGCTCGTTGCGCGTGAGGGCGGGTCTGTGGCCCTGATCGTCGTGTGTCCGCACGGTCCGGGCGAGGGCTGTGACTGCCGCAAGCCGAAGCCGGGTTTGCTGACTCGCCTGGCAAAGCATTTTGACGTAGCAACGCAGGGCGTTCCGGTTATCGGCGACTCGTTGCGGGACCTCGAGGCCGCAGTGGCGGTCGGCGCAACGCCGATACTTGTTCGTACCGGCAGGGGGCGCAGCACCGAGTTGCAGCTGTCTGGCGCTCTTGCGAACATCGCCGTGTTCGATGACCTCGCTGCGGCCGCAGCCGGGCTGCTGCGGAAAAACGGGGCGCCATGCTGACGATCCGGTCGATTGTTTTCACGGGGTTTCTGTTCGTCTCCGCGATACTCGCCTCCATGCTCATCGTGCTGGTTTCTTGGGCGCCGTTTCGCGTGCCCTGGGCAATCACGGTAGGCTGGTCTCGCCTGATGGTTCGCGCCGGCGATCTTCTGTGCGGACTCAAGATCGTCGTGGAAGGTCGCGAAAACATCCCGGACACGCCAAGCGTCATCATGATCAAACACACGACCGCGCTCGAGGCCTATTGGCAAATCAAGGAATTTCCGCGCGCCGCGTGGGTCGTCAAACGCGAGCTCTTCTGGGTGCCTTTTCTCGGCTGGGCGCTCAAGTTCGCGCTTGCCGCGATCAGCATCAATCGGGATGCCCGCAGCTCGGCGGTCAGGCAGATCATCGAGCAGGGTGTCACCAGGCTCGCCGACGGCGTGTGGGTGACGATCTTTCCGGAGGGAACACGCGTGGCGCCGGGGGAGGCCGGGCGTTACGGCATCAGTGGTGCAGCACTGGCGAAAGCGGCCGACTGCCTGATCGTACCGGTGGCTCATAATGCCGGCGACTTCTGGCCGCGGCGCGGCCTGCGCAAGCAGCCCGGCATCGTGCGCTTCCGTATTGGCCCGCCGATCGACGCTTCGCGGCAGTCGGCGAAGGAAACGACCCGGCTCGTGCAGGACTGGATCGAAACGACGATGCTCGAAATCAGCACTGTCTACAGCGACAAGCAACGGTCAAGCGATGACACTTCCGCGCTACCGGGCATGGCGTCAGCGCCCCTTGTCAACAACGGGAAGCGGCAATGAGTCCCGGGGTTCGAGCGCCATCGAAAAGGGCCCCGCAAGCGGGGCCCTTTTCTCGACTTGCCGGTGGCGTTACCAGATTTTCACCCGCTCTTCGGGCGGCAGATACAGTGCATCGCTTTCGCTGACAGCAAACGCCTCATAGAATTCGGGCACGTTCCTGACCGCGCCGTTCGCACGATACATCGCCGGCGCGTGCGGGTCGGTGCCAATCATCAGTCGCAGCACTTCATCCCGGTACTTGTTGCGCCAGATCTGCGCGAAACCCAGGAACACGCGCTGTACGCCCGTGAAGCCGTCAATGACAGGCGCCTCTTGACCGTCAAGCGACATGTCGTACGCCAGCAGTCCGATGCTGATGCCGCCCAGGTCGCCGATGTTCTCGCCCAGCGTGAACTCGCCGTTGACACTCAGATCATCGAAGGGCTGATATGCCGAGTACTGTTCGACAAGCCTGGCCGTGCGGCGCTCGAATTCCGCCCGGTCTTCATCGGTCCACCAGTTGCGCAGCACACCGTCGCCGTCGAATGTGCTGCCTTTGTCATCGAACCCATGGCCGATTTCGTGGCCGATGACGGCGCCGATGGCGCCGTAATTAACGGCATCATCGGCCTCCAGGTCGAAAAACGGCGGCTGCAGGATGGCGGCCGGGAACACAATTTCATTGAGCGTCGGATTGTAATAAGCGTTGACGGTCTGTGGCGTCATGTGCCACTCAGCCCTGTCAACCGGGCCGCCCTGACGCTGTAACTGCCGATCGTATTCTGCCAGCGTCGCGCGCTCGAGATTACCGAACAGGTCATCGGCCTCGATGTCGAGCGCCGAATAGTCACGCCATTCATCCGGATAACCGATCTTCGGCGTGAATTTCGAAAGCTTGTCCAGCGCTTGCACTCGCGTCTCGGCAGTCATCCATTCGAGCTCGTTGATGCTCTTCTCATAGGCACTGATCAGGTTGGCGACCAGTTCGAGCATGCGCTCTTTGGCTTGCGGCGGAAAATGCTTTTTGACATAGACCTTGCCGACCAGCTCGCCCAGCGTCCTGTTGACAGTGTTGACGCCGCGGCGCCACAGCGGGCGCTGTTCCTCGGTGCCGGAGAGTGCCTTGCTGTAGAACTCGAAGTTCTGCTTGTCGAGCGCCGCGTCGAGGCGCCCCGCGGCCCCGTTCAGGACCACCCAGCTCAGGTAGGTCTTCCAGATATCAAGATCGGTGTCTTCGATAATGTCGTCGAGCGCGCGCATGTAGTCGCGCATCATGACCACGAGTCCGCCGATGTCCTGGATGCCCGCTTCTTCGACGTAGCCTGCCCAGTTGAACTTCGGCATCAGGCCGTTGAGATCGTCCAGCGGAAGCTTCTTGTAGAGCTTGACCCAATCGCGCGCATCTTCCTTCTTCATTTGCACCGCGGCCAGGCGTGTTTCGAGAGCCATGATCGTCTGCGCGGCCTCGCTGCCGCCGGGCAGCCCGGCAATGCGGAACATTTTCCCGACATGCTCGACATACTTCTGACGAAGCCCCTTCGATTTGTCGTCTTCGTTGAAGTAATACTCGCGATCGGGCAGCCCGAGACCACTTTGCTCCGTGTACGTCATGTACGTAGACGGGTCTTTGAAGTCAACGTCCTGCGCCAATGCGAAGGGCAGCTTATAGCCGCGTTTGTTCGCCGCGGCAAAATACACGGCGAGTTCATCGTAGTCGGCAATCGCGTCGATCCGGTCGAACTCGGACTGCAGCGGCTTTACGCCGCGAGCATTTCGAGCTTCCATGTCCATATAGGACTTGTAGAGATCGCCGACTTTCTGCTCATCGCTGCCTTTCGCAAAATCGCCGGTCGCCGCTTCCTCGATGATAACTTTGACGTTTGCCTGTGATTCCTCGTGCAGGATCGTGAATCCACCGTAAGACGCCCGATCCTTGGGTATTTCCGTTTCCTCCAGCCATACGCCGTTGACGTAGCTGAAAAAGTCGTCCCCCGGCCGGATGCTCTTGTCCATATTCCCGGTCATGATCCCCGAGCGCGGCGCTGCCGCCACTGCGCTGTCCGCCATCGTCGCCGGGTCCTGACCGCAGGCAGACAGCACCAGGAGTGCCGAGACACTCAGTAAAAACTTCTTCACAATTGTCCCCTTCGTCTTGCGGCGCTCCGGGCTGTCGCCGCACTTGTTGTCACTACCGTTACCGGAAAAGTGGCATATGACCACCGGTTCGCGGATTAGTTTCGATCCCCCGGCGCCTCTCCGAGCGCCTTGAGCTCAATGCTCTGCCCCTCATCGATCGCGTATATCTTCTGGATCATGCAACCGGATATCGTGTCAAATCGCGGCCGCAGATTGCGGTGATCGCGGCGCAAGTCCGCGACGACGACCGGCCCGAGCAACTCTCTGCACTCGCGCCGAAACTCCAGCAGGTAGTCCTGATCGCGGCCCCTGAAGATGATGAACCGGTCATTGACATACGTCCAGCCGCCCCGGCGATCGGTTCGAAGGCGGTCTTGCTCCGCCAGCTCACCGGCCACAATGTAGTCGCGTACGGCTTCGTTCGACGGCGGATCGTAGCTGGCCGTGGAACATGCGGCCAGGAGCACCAGCGCCCCCGTCATCAATGGCTGCTTCATAGCGCGGCTCTCCGGCGTGTCGGGCGGCCCTGCCCGACGGTCACGCGACCCGGTCACCGGCGTATAGCTTTGTTACGTATGCGGTCACGTTCGGATAGTCCTCCATCCAGCGTTCTACGTCATTGCGCATGCCGATCGGCATCCGGCTGCGTATCAGCCGAACCGCATCGGCCTTGCCTGCGCCATAACCGACCGGCTGCAACCAAAGGCCGGACATGGCGGCGAATGCAATATCCGCATAATTTATTGACTCGTCCCCGAGGATGGAATTCCGTCCGTCGGCAAGCATCGTATCCACGTCGGACAAAATCTCCTCGATGTAGTGACACGCCCTTTCGTAGTGCCGATCATTGATCGAGAACGTCCGGCGTATCAGAAACGCCTGCAGCGGAAAAAGCAGCCACATGGCCTGGCGCTGCCACCACGGAATCAGCGCATTGTGCATGCCCCAGGCATGCAGGCTGAGCTCGCGGTCATGGAGCAAATGATAGTAGATCCAGACCTGCAGGTTGCTGCCGTATCGATCAACGCGTCGCTCGAGCGCCAGCCTGTCCTCTGTCGGCTGCAGAAACTTCGCCGCCTCGCCGTGTGTGCCTGAGTAAGCGCCCCACAGGTAGCGCAGTATCTCCGGCGAATTTCCGATGACCGAGTAAACCAGACCAGTTCGAAATCTCAATTGCGGTACGGTGCGGCCCTTGTAGTAGGCGCCCAGCGTTCCGGCCCAGGGTTGCTCGGTGTACTCAAGGCCGAGCCGGTCCATGCACCAGCGCACTTTCTCGACGAAATGACTTGCCGGGATCGTCTCCAGCACGATCTCGGGCGCTTTCGGTGGCCTGACGATGCCGATCAGGACGATGAGCCAGCGCCACAGCAGCGCAAGCACGACCAGGCCGGCAGCCGCCAGCACGGACAGGCCGAACTGGGCCACAACCAGCGGCAGCAGCAAGACAAAAAAAGTGTGAATCAGAACTCGGTTTCCGCTCATTTTTCTACCCGGAGACTATGGCGCCCCGTGGCCGGTAGGCTCCCGAAGACTGTGCGAACTTACGGGACAGGACACTAAACGTCGAGGTTAGAAACCATGAGTGCATTCTTTTCGATGAACTCGCGACGCGGCTCGACCTGATCACCCATCAGCGTCGTGAAAATCTCATCCGCTTTCACGACGTCTTCGATCTTGACCTGCATAAGGCGGCGGGTTTCAGGGTTAACCGTCGTATCCCAGAGTTGCTCCGGATTCATCTCCCCCAAACCCTTGTAGCGCTGAATCGTTTGTCCGCGCCGGGCCTCGCTCATGAGCCACTCGACTGCTGCTGCGAAATCGTCGACCGCAACCTGGCGTTCACCACGCTTGACGTAAGCGCCGTCGCCGAGGAGGCCGGAAAGCTTTGCCGCAAGCGCCATGATGTGACGATACTCGTTGGTATCGAAAAACTCCCTGGGCAGGTAACGCGTCACGCCAACACCGTGCTGCACCTTGGTAATGCCGATGCGTACGCCCTCGCCGTCTTCGTTGCCACGATCGAGTTCCGCCGAATAGCTGCCGCCGCTACCGTTTCGCAGTCGATCGCCGGTGTTCTTCGGCAGCTCCGCCGACAGGCGCTCTGCCCACCGCCCGAGTTCGTCGCGGTTAGCGGCAAGCTCTGCCGTGACCTCCGGGAGGCGGCTCAACGTGCGCAGCACCGTTTCGTCATAACGGCCGGCAAGACGCTTCATGATGTTTTCGGCCGCGATATGTTCCTTTGCCAGCGCTTCGAGCGCAACGCCGGTCAACGGTGGTGCGTCGGCATTGACGTACAGCTCCGCGTTTTCCAGCGCTGCGTTCAGCAGATAGGCGTTGAGTTCCGCATCGTCCTTGACGTAAACCTCCTGCTTGCCGCGTTTGATCTTGTAGAGCGGCGGCTGTGCAATGTATACGTGGCCGCGCTCGATCAGCTCGGGCATTTGCCGATAGAAAAACGTCAGCAACAGCGTGCGAATGTGCGACCCATCGACGTCGGCATCGGTCATGATGATGATGCGGTGATAGCGCAATTTGTCCGGGTCGAAGTCGTCGCGGCCGATGCCGCAACCGAGCGCCGTGATCAACGTGCCAACCTCGGCAGATGACAACATTTTGTCGAAGCGCGCTTTTTCGACGTTCAGAATCTTGCCCTTGAGCGGCAGGATTGCCTGGGTGCGCCGATCGCGGCCCTGTTTCGCCGACCCGCCGGCGGAATCGCCCTCGACCAGAAACAGCTCCGAGAGGGCCGGGTCTTTTTCCTGGCAGTCGGCGAGCTTTCCTGGCAGGCCGGCAATGTCCAGTGCACCCTTGCGCCGCGTCATCTCGCGAGCCTTGCGTGCCGCCTCGCGCGCCCTGGCTGCGTCGATGATCTTCGAGACGATTATTTTGGCTTCCTGCGGGTGTTCAAGCAGATATTCCTCAAGGCGCCCCGCCATCGCGTGCTCGACGATGCCCTTGATCTCCGACGAGACCAGTTTGTCCTTGGTCTGTGAAGAGAACTTCGGATCCCGAACCTTGACTGACAATACTGCGGTCAGGCCTTCGCGGGCATCGTCACCGCTCGGTGTAAAGCGGTCCTTTTTGTTGCGCAGCTCTTTTTCGATGTAGGTGTTCAGCGTGCGCGTCAGCGCGCTGCGAAATCCCGCCAGGTGTGTGCCACCATCACGCTGTGGAATGTTGTTCGTGTAGCAGAACATGTTTTCCTGGTAACCGTCGTTCCATTGCAGGGCCGCTTCGATGCCGACGCCCTCCCACATCATCGAGAAATAAAATACCTCCGGGTGGATCGGCGTCTTATTGCGATTCAGGTGCTCGACGAATGCCTTTATGCCGCCCTGGTACTCGAAAACGTCCTCGCGGTCCTCGCGCTCATCCACGAGATGAATGCGTACGCCCGAGTTAAGAAACGACAGCTCGCGCAGCCGCTGCGCGAGGATATCGTAATGAAATTTGATGTTCGTAAATGTCCTGGAGCTCGGCTTGAAGCGCACGGTCGTGCCGGTTCTGTCGGTGTCACCCACAGCCGCCAGCGGTGCTTGCGGCTCGCCATAGGCGTATTCCTGCTGGTGCGTCTTGCCGTCACGATGAATCGTCAGCAGTAACTGCTCCGACAGCGCATTCACGACCGATACGCCGACGCCGTGCAGCCCTCCCGATACCTTGTACGAGTCGTCATCGAATTTGCCGCCGGCGTGCAGCACCGTCATGATGACTTCCGCCGCTGAGCGCCCTTCTTCGGGATGGATATCGACCGGGATTCCCCGGCCATCATCAGTGATCGTGACCGACTCATCGGCGTGAATGGTCACCGTGATAACCTTGCAATAGCCGGCTAACGCCTCATCGATGGAGTTATCGACGACCTCGAAAACCATGTGGTGCAGGCCCGTTCCATCGTCGGTATCACCGATGTACATTCCCGGTCGCTTTCGAACCGCGTCAAGGCCCCTTAACACCTTGATATTACTGGAAGTATATTCTTTTTCGTCGGTCATCCATCGTCCTCATGAGTTAACCGGAACATTGTATCAGAGACGACCCCTTAAATGGCACTCAAATCATTCTTTTTTAAGGTATTTTAGGTATTTTCGGCGCTTGAATTCAGCGTCATTTGCAAGGGCTGCGATTGCGCCCCTCCCGAGGCTAAACAAGCGCTCCCGGGCCGCAATTTTCAGGCTCACCCGGTGCGCTCGAGCTCACCATGTTCCACGTGAAACACGGCTGGCGCGTGCGGAAACTGCAGCGCGTCCGGCTCCAGGCTC
>Ga0209980_10000187_pt1 | contig 31921 bp, 30 predicted proteins | sample CR02metaG_FD_183611 | JGI IMG/M metagenome (GOLD analysis project Ga0209980, IMG submission 183611) | Deep subsurface microbial communities from Mariana Trench to uncover new lineages of life (NeLLi) - CR02 metaG (SPAdes) (version 2) | ecosystem: Environmental > Aquatic > Marine > Ocean trench...
AGAGCATTGCGGATTAGGCGGCAAGACGCCGAATGAATTTCTTGAAGATTACAAGTTAATTAAACCGCCAAATGTCCTTGCCTAAAACATCGGGGGCTTGACACCATTCTCTACGTCACACCGCTGCAACTAGAATGTTAGAAGGCAAAACAGATAACAAAGGAAATAAAAAAAGGGCAAGCCTGGTTGATGTACAGCTTATTCTAGGCCATAAAAACCCTAAAACCACCATGATATATCTAAACCCTGATGAAAGTCTTAAAGATGCAGTAGAACTCTTAGGATAATTCTCCCCAGAAATTCTTCCATATCATATCAAAAAACTTAAAATTTCTTACCAAAACCCGTAGCAAAACCGTAGCAATGGAATTTCATCAAAAGTAGACCTATAACTTAATGTAATGTAACTATCTTATATTATTGAGGAAAAGTGGCGGAGCCGACGAGATTTGAACTCGCGACCTCTGGCTTGACAGGCCAGCGTTCTAACCAGGCTGAACTACGGCTCCGAAATTAGTACTTCAAATGGTGGGCGGTACAGGATTTGAACCTGTGACATCTTGCTTGTAAGGCAAGCGCTCTCCCGTGCTGAGCTAACCGCCCTCGTGCTAATGAGGGGGTAATATATAACTGAATTTACACCCATTGTCTATACATACTACGCGTGCTTTTTATAATTTAAATCAGGCAATATCTGGTTGCTTTTAGTTTAATGAGCCTCCGTTTGTTCCAGAGGTTCGAGTGCTCCAAAAGTATTGCCCTCCGTGTCCTCAAAATATGCGATCCATCCCACTCCGGGCACCGAGAACTTGGGGATCGAGACCGTCCCGCCGCTCTCTTCGACTTTAGATACCGTATCCTCAATAGATTCCACTTGAACGGTACATACAAACGCATTAACCTCATCACCGCTCAGCGGACCCTGTCTTCTCATAAGTCCCCCGTTTATACCCGGCTCATCCTGAGATCCCGTTTTGATAAGCCAATGCTCTCCTGGCCCATCCCATTTAGCAAACTCCCATCCCAGTGCTGATTCATAAAAATCAATCGCACGCTCAGGGTCATCGGCATGGATTTCAAAATGGACTACACGAGCCATAACTATCTCCTAATCTTCAGTACAACTACCCGCACATACTACTTAAATTATAGGCTTTATAACGGATTAAAAAGAGGGGCTGATTACTAACCAGCCCCTTTGATTTTTAGTTTACGTTAGCTCCAATCCCATCACCAATTGTCATGGTTGGAGGTGGAATAGTAATGTCTTGAAGTACTGGAACATCTGAAACAATTGCTGCTTCAAGTACTTCGTCCATATGTTCGACAATTTTAATCGTTATATCCTTAAGTATGCTTTCGCGTATCTCCTTAAGGTCTTTTTCATTATCCTGAGGGATAATTATAGTTTTCACTTTACCCCTGTGTGCTGCAAGTATCTTCTCCTTTAACCCGCCGATTGGAAGTACTCTTCCTCTGAGAGTGATTTCTCCAGTCATAGCAATATCATGTTTAACCGGCTTTCTTATAAGAGCTGAAACTATAGCCGTTGAAATTGCTATACCAGCTGAAGGTCCGTCCTTGGGTGTTGCCCCCTCCGGAACATGAATGTGTATATCCACCTTCTGATGGAAACCACGCTCAAGGCCTAGTTTTTCGGCTCTTGATCTTACGTAACTCATAGCAGCCTGAGTGGATTCCTGCATTACCTCACCCAGCTTACCAGTAACCGTGAAATTACCTTTGCCGGGTACGATTGAAACTTCTATAGTAAGCAGCTCTCCACCGACTTCAGTCCAGGCAAGTCCTGTGGACATTCCGATATGGTCTTTTTCTTCTATCTCACCGTGCTTAAACCTAGGTATACCAAGATAGTTTTCTTTCTTGATCACTGCCGGAGTTAACTTAACAATGTGATCCGGCCCCTTTTTAACCACGTCCCTTGCGGCCTTTCTGCAAAGGTTCGCAATTTCACGCTCTAGTGTCCTCACTCCGGCTTCTCTAGTGTAATACCTGATCACATCAAGAATAGTGTTATCAGAAATCTTAAGGTTCTCTTCTTTAAGACCATGCGCCTCACGCTGTTTAGGAACAAGGAATTTCTTAGCTATCTCAAGCTTTTCATCTTCCGTGTAACCGGAAATCCTTATGATTTCCATCCTATCTTGAAGCGCCCACGGTATAGTGTGAAGTACGTTTGCCGTAGTTATGAACATCACATTTGATAAATCGTAATCAACTTCAAGATAATGGTCGTTAAAAAATGCATTCTGCTCCGGATCAAGCGCTTCAAGAAGTGCTGATGCCGGATCACCTCTGAAATCCATTCCAAGTTTATCAATTTCATCGAGCAGAAATACCGGATTGTTAGTCCCGGCTTTTTTTACTCCCTGAATTATCTTTCCAGGCAAAGCGCCAATATAAGTCCGGCGGTGTCCCCTAATCTCCGCTTCATCTCTAACTCCACCTAAAGATACCCTAACGAATTTACGCCCCATTGAGCGGGCTATCGATTTGGCCAGTGAAGTTTTACCAACTCCAGGAGGTCCTACAAAACAAAGTATAGGACCTTTGATTTTGTTAGTAAGAGCCTGAACAGCAAGATACTCAAGGATCCTCTCTTTGGGTTTCTCAAGACCAAAGTGGTCTTCTTCAAGAATATTATGAGCTTTGTCGATGTCGATCCTGTCATCAGTTTTTTCATCTTTCCAAGGAATGGACAAAAGCCAGTCTATGTAATTTCTTCCAACTGTGGCTTCAGCCGACATCGGAGACATCTGCTTTAGTTTTTTGATTTCTTTCTTTACTTTCTGCTCAGCCTCTTTAGACATCTTTTTCTTTTTGAGCTTATCTTCAAATTCCTGAATCTCAGACTTGAGATCATCTTTTTCGCCAAGCTCTTTTTGAATCGCTCTCATCTGCTCTGTCAGATAGTATTCTTTCTGAGCCTTTTCCATCTGTTTCTTGACTCGTCCCCTGATCTTCTTTTCAATCTGCATAATTTCAACTTCGGACTGAATCTTTTCATATAGTTTTTCAAGCCGTTTAGCGGGATTAATAGTCTCGAGTATCTCCTGCTTGTCTTCAAGCTTAAAGCTCAGATGAGAGGAGATTGTATCCGAAAGCCGTCCGGTATCTTCAATTGAAGATACCGTTACAAGCACTTCAGATGGAATTTTTTTATTAAACTTTACATAGTTTTCAAATGCTGTGACAACAGTGCGAACAAGGGCCTCTGTTTCAACTCCAGTATCATCGCGCTCAGGAATCTTCTCCACTTCCACCATGATATAGTTCTTATTTGGCAGGTAATTCCTGACACACGCCCTGCTCTTACCTTCCACAAGAACTTTTACAGTACCGTCCGGAAGCCTGAGCATTTGAACAATTGTTCCAATTGTCCCTATGTCATGTATATCTTTTTCAGTTGGATCATTCGTTTTAGCGTCTTTCTGAGCGACAAGGAATATCTCCTTGTTTTTCTTCATCGCCTCCTCTAGGGCGCGAATGGATTTTTCACGGCCTACAAAAAGCGGAGCAACCATATAGGGAAATATAACTACATCCCTTAACGGTAATAACGGTAGGGTCTCTACTTGTTCTTTTCCATCTCCATCGTTAAAGAACATTGGCATGTTATTCTCCTTGACTACTGGAATTACATCCTATGCACCTAAATACTTATGTACCTAAGCGGGCTTCCTCTTCATAAATAAACAGGGGATCGCCCGTACCCTTTATCACCTCTTCAGATATAACACAACGTGTAAGTCCTTTTAATGAAGGAACTTCATAAGAAATATCGAGCATAACGTTTTCGATTATGGCCCTTAGCCCCCTTGCTCCTGTTTTTTTCTTAATAGCTTCACGAGCAATTTCGGCAAGCGCATCATCCGTAACTTCAAGCTCGACACCTTCAAGCTCCATAAGTTTTTGGAACTGCTTAATAATCGCATTTTTTGGTTTTGTAAGAATCTCGATAAAAGAATCCTCACTCAGCTCTTCTAAAGTAGCCACAACAGGTATCCTGCCTACAAATTCAGGAATCAGTCCGAACTTTATCTGATCCTCCGGCTGAACCTCTTTTAGAACAGCACCAATATCTTTTTCATCAATATTTCCGAGAGTGGCTTCAAAACCAATTGATTTTTCGCCTATCCTCTCCTTGATTATATCTTCAAGCCCACAGAAAGCCCCACCGCAGATAAATAGGATGTTAGTTGTATCTATCTGTAGAAACTCCTGCTGAGGATGTTTTCTCCCGCCTTTGGGCGGTACATTTGCCTTTGTGCCTTCCATAATCTTGAGAAGGGCCTGTTGCACACCTTCACCCGAAACATCCCTTGTAATTGATGGGCTGTCTCCGGTTTTACGTGCCAGCTTGTCAATCTCATCTATATATATAATACCTTTTGAAGCCCTTTCAAGGTCATAATCTGCAGCTTGTAATAGACTCACAATCATGTTTTCTACGTCTTCACCAACGTATCCGGCTTCAGTATAACAAGTGGCATCTACAATCGTAAACGGCACGTCCAAGAGCCTTGCCAGAGTCTGTGCCAACAGGGTCTTACCGCTACCTGTAGGCCCCATCAAAAGGATATTACTCTTCTGCACCTCTACGTCAACGTTTCTTTTTCCATTGGAATAGGCATTTAGCTCAACTCTTTTGTAGTGGTTATAAACAGCCACAGATAATATTTTCTTTGCTCTATCCTGTCCAATTACATATTCGTCCAGGAATTTTTTAGTTTGCGGTGGTGTCGGAAGGCTTGAATGGCGTTTTTTAAGTACCCCTTCTTTCGCATCTTCATCAGCTATTATCTCATTACATAGCTCTATACATTCGTTACAAATGTATACAGTTGGCCCGGCAATAAGCTTCCGAACTTCTTTTTGGCTCTTTCCGCAAAAAGAGCAATATAGCTTCCCCTCTTTTGCGTCCCTTTTCGAAGTCACTTGGTCGCCTCCTCTCTATGAGTAATTATAGCATCAATTAGTCCATATTCTAAGGCATCTTCGGGTTTAAGAAAAAAATCTCTTTCCGTATCCACTCGTATCTTATCAATTGACTGGTTTGTATGCTTTGCAAGTATTTTGTTAATATCCTCACGTATCCTGAGGATTTCTCTTGCGTGAATCTCGATGTCCGAAGCTTGTCCCTCAACTCCACCAAGCACCTGATGGATCATAACCCTGGAATTAGGCAGGCAGTATCTTTTACCCTTGGCACCAGCTGCCAGAAGCACTGCTCCCATACTCGCTGCCTGACCTATGCACATTGTCGCCACATCTGGCTTTACATACTGTATAGTGTCATAAATCGCGAGCCCAGATGTTACATTACCCCCAGGAGAATTGACATAGATATATATATCTTTTTCAGGGTTCTCTGACTCTAAAAATAGAAGCTGTGCTATTACAGTATCAGCAACTGCGTCATTTATCATGGAGCCAACGAAAACTATCCTGTCTTTTAATAAACGGGAGAAAATATCATATGCCCTCTCGCCCCTGCTGGTCTGCTCAATTACGATCGGTACATAGCTGGACATTAGAGATCAGTATACAGATACTACGGTTTATTGTCAACGTGATTATCCTCGACGGGAACCTCATCAACATCAGCATTTTCTATAATAAAATCAATGACTTTCTGCTCCGCAAGGTTGCCCTCTAGCCCCTCAAGGAGATTATTCTTCTCATACAGATCATGGATCTGCTCGGTGTTCATATTATAGGACTGGGCAATGTTGGAAAGACTCTCCTTTATTTCCTCTTCAGAAACGCTGATTTCCTCTTTTCTTGAAATTTCTCCTAGCACCAATGATGCCTTGACGTTTCTGACGGCGTGATTACCAATTTCTTCTAAAGTCTTTTCGTCTAAGTCCATTTCGGGCACGCCGCGCTGCTGCATATTCTGCTTTACGCTTTGAACGAGTCTTTCGGCCTCTTGCTGCACCAGACTCCCCGGCGCCTCAAGGGAAGGGTTATTCTCAACCAGAATATCCATAAGCTCTTTTCTCAATTTTGTCTCAGCCTGCTGCTCAAGCTGACGGCCGAGGTCTTCCTTTATCTTGTTTTTAAGCTCATCAATGGATTCAAGCCCAATCCCCTTGGCCAGCTCATCATTAGCCTTGGGCATGGTTCTTTTTAGAACATCTTTTAGTTTAAGCACGTAATGAACGGCCTTTCCCCTTGCTTCTTCGACAGGAAAACTCTCGTCGTATGTAACATCAAACTCCTTTTCCTCTTCCTTTTTCATACCCATCACATTTTCTTCAAATTCGGGGATCATCTTCTTTTCGCCCACTATAAACTGGACATTCTCACGTTTAAGATCTTTTAGCGGCTCCCCGTCAAGAAATCCTTCAAAATCGACTATTACTACGTCGCCGTCCTTTACGGCCTTCTTTTTCTCATATGGTTTTACTTCAGCCTTATGTTCGCGAAGGTGTAGGATGGCTTGATCCACGTCCTCGTCCTTCACAGCCTGCTTATCTTTTTTTAGCTTTAGCTCTTTGTACTGTCCGAGCTCAATTTCTGGAAGAACCTCAAATAAAACGGTGTACTCAAAATCTTTATCCTCTTCTATGGCATCAGGCGGGGTTATCTCTGGGCGGTTAATAGGGTTTACCTCAGCTTCTCTTAGAGCATCTTCAAGGGTGTTAGATAAGAGCTTCTGCATAGTTTCACTAAGAATTTCACTCTTATACATTGCTTCAACCACATTTACCGGCGCTTTTCCAGGACGAAAGCCTTTTACTTTGGCAACCTGATATATCTCTTTAAATACAGCGTTGCGCTCTTGTTTTACTACATCAGCAGGAACTATCACCTGTAATTTTCTCTGAGTATCGCTCAGATTCTCCATATTGACTTTCATATGCCAAAACCCCTTAAGTTTGTTTATATTTTTATAGTGTTTCTAAGCACTTATTCATCAAATCAAACGGAAAATTATACCAGAAAATAAAAAAATGGATAGTTTTACAACATAGATATGCTTATGCAGAGTTATAATACAAATTAAAGCGGTATTGGTATGTCACATGGCCAATTTTTATTGCCCAAATGTAGTGAGCTTATTCCCCGGAAGAAGCTCCAGTACCTGCATAAGAAATTCAAAATACACGCTATATCTTCTACGAATCCTTTTCTTAAGCTTAATATCTAATCCATTAATATGAAAAACAAAAGGATATTCATTCTAACTACATCAGCACTCTTTATTCTTTCAGTCACTTTAATTTCCGAGATTTCCTACTCTAAGGAATCAATATCTCCGGGAAATACAGTCCCTGTGTCATTTGTAGCGCTTGTGGCTTCCCCTGAGGAAGATCAAATCAAAGCATATAAGTATATAAGCGAGAACTGGGAGCCTACATTTCCGATAATGATGCTTGAGGTAATCTACCTAAGCCGTGATCCCGCATTTACGGCGAAGTTAGTAAAACTACTGGAAGATAAAACGGGTCAAAGCTACGGATACGAGCTTGATAAATGGTACGAGTGGATCTGGAACAGGGATCAAAAAATCCATTCGCAATACCCGGAGTTTAAATCACTTCTATACGGGTCGATCGACCCCAAGTTTCAGGGCTATTTCTCAAGCGCCCGCAGTGCTAAAATAAGACTCGACGAAATCAGGTGGGGCGGCGTAAAGCAGGACGGCATCCCCCCTCTTAGAAGCCCCAAGATGATTTTGGCAAAAGAAGCAAAGTACTTAGATGATAAGGACATTGTCTTTGGAATCGAGGTTAATGGCGATGTGCGTGCATATCCCAAGCGCATAATGGCCTGGCATGAAATGTTTGTGGATAAGGTTGGTGAAACCCCTGTTGCCGGTGTGTACTGCACACTTTGCGGCTCAATGATTTTATACAAAACTGAGCACGCCGGCGTTAATCATGAAATTGGAACAAGCGGATTTCTATATCGATCAAATAAACTCATGTACGACAAGGAAACACAGTCCCTTTGGAACACACTCTGGGGGAGGCCTGTGGTTGGTGAGCTTGCCGATAAAGACATAGAACTTGAGCGGATGAGTGTTGTGACTACAACATGGGGAGAGTGGAAAAAGCGGCACCCTGGGACAAAAGTGCTTTCCTTAGATACCGGGCACAAGAGGGATTACTCGGAAGGCGCAGCTTACAGAGAATATTTCGCAACGGACGAGCTTATGTTCAATGTTCCCAAGCTGGACAAACGCCTAAAGAATAAAGATGAAGTGCTTGGTCTTGTATTCAGCCAGTATCCCGACAAACCAATTGCTATAAGCATTGATTATTTATCAAAAAATCCAATATATCATAACAATATCAGAGATTTAGAATTCGTAGTTCTAACTGACAAATCGGGTGCTGCGAGGGTTTACGAAGCAAAGGGTGTAAAGTTTCAGTCTTGGGATCAAGACAGTTCTGTCACCGATGTCAACGGTAACAAATGGGCATTATCCGAATCAAAGCTTGAGTCCTCTGATGGCAGAGTCCTTTACCGCCTACCCGCACACCGGGCATTCTGGTTCGGCTGGTACAGCGCATATTCAAACACGGACTTAATCCTGTAGATTGCGAACCATTTCTTATTTAAAAAGCACTACATACTCTTCATAGCCTTCTTTATTTAAGTCTTCTGCAGGAATAAATCTAAGAGCTGCTGAGTTTATGCAATATCTAAGCCCGGTTGGTCCCGGCCCATCATTAAAGATATGTCCCAGATGAGAGTCGGCATTTTTACTTCTGACCTCAACTCTTTTCATAAAAAATGAATTATCCTCTACTTCTACAATATTTTCAGTAACCAAGGGTTTTGTAAAACTGGGCCAGCCTGTACCGGATTTGAATTTATCTTTAGAGCTAAAGACAGGCTCTCCAGAAACTATATCAACATAAATTCCGGGTTTTTTGTTATCCCAATATTCGTTACTAAAAGCTCTTTCCGTACCGTGTTCCTGAGTCACTTTATACTGAAGTGGAGTAAGCTTTTTCTTAAGCTCTTCTTTTGACGGCTTCTCACTTACGGAAGCCTCCACAGCTGTAGAAATATTCTCGGTCGAGTTACTTGTCCCAATAAATTTAAACCCCACAAACAAAACCAAAGCAAAAGCAATTATTAAATATGTTTTCATGATTATTACCTCCTATTCACCAAAATATACGGACTGATGAGGATTTCAGATTCATTTAATTTCATGAGTTTTACTATCAATTTAAATCAGCTCGTTAAGTTTTTCAACTATTATATTCAACTCTAGTGTATGTTGTTCATCCAGAGCAGGTGTGATCAAATCTTTACCTGAATTAGTAGTTTCCACGCAGACAAATTTAGTATAATCCTGATCCCCTAGATCCTTCATCTGGCGGGGTTTTGTATTGTCGGCCGGATGAGCATATCGCATAGTCATGTGAATTGTTGAGTGTCCTAAGAGCTTAGAAACAGTCACTAGGTCTACTCCAGAGAGGACTAGTCTAGTTGCAAAAGTGTGTCTAAGATCATGAAATCTAAGACTTTCTATACCTGCTCTAATACATGCATTCTTGAAAGCAGTTCTAATACTTTTGCGTGGTTTACCCCTATAGGTGAAGAGTAAATTTATGTGGTGCGAGAAGGGGGAGTCGAACCCCCACACCTCTCGGTACTGGATCCTAAATCCAGCGCGTCTGCCAGTTCCGCCACTCTCGCACTTTTGGTGGGCTGTGAGGGAATCGAACCCACGGCCCGATGATTAAGAGTCATCTGCTCTACCTAACTGAGCTAACAGCCCAAAAATTCCTGCAAAGGAATGGAATATTATAATTATCCTGCGTCTAAAATCAATAAAAAGATTAACAAAATAAATGTAATTGCCTGTGAATAAATATATTTTGTAAGATTTATATCCGGATAGAAATTAATGCTTGAAGTTAAAAATCTTACGCTATACTTATAGGTAGGTAGAAAAATCTGGGTCCGGGGGTCTGGTCTCTCCATACCTCATATCATACCCTCTCAATAAATGAAACCCTCCTTTAATGAGATTAAATGGGTAAGATTGACCCCCCGGGCTCATTAATTTCACATTATACACCAATTCATTTTAAAATTTCAAGAGGGTATGCCCACTGACAAATTAGACAAATTTCTAGAATTTAGAAGGATAAAGAGCGAATCTTATAATTAAAGGATAGAGAATTAAACCCCAACAGGATATTAACTCTTATCCTCGGGCTTTACGATCACAAGTGTATATTTATCTAGGTCTATATACTTTCTTGCTGCTCTGAGAACATCTTCCTTCGTAACTGCATAAATCTTTTCAGGGTACTTATTGTATTCTTCCCAACCTATGTCATATAACTCATCAAATGTGATTTTAGCAGCCTGGGATGAGTTTTGCTGAAGTCCTATTTCAAAACTTCCAATAAGATAATTCTGGGCGCGTGTGATTTCCTCATCCGATACACCGTCTTTTAACAACAATTCAAGCTGCTCTTTCATTCCCTGTATAGCTTCATCCTCTTTTTGAGGGGCGGTACCAATATATACCCCTAAAAATCCAGGTTCGAGCCCAGGTGTGTAGAATGAAGTGACTGTGTAGGCAAGGCTTTTCTTATCTCGGAGTTCAAGAAAGAGCCTGCCGCCCATTCCTGACATAATAGTGTTCAGCACTTCTATCGAATAATGGTCTTCATCATCAAGTTTTGGACCCTGGAAGCCGAGGAGGATATGCGTCTGTGCCTTATCCTTTTTAGTCTCAATTTTCTCTCTAATCTCAGAAGGAGGGGCATCTGCTTTTATAACAGGGGCTGTAGTACTCCCTTTTTTCATTCCGCCAAAATCTTTTTTAATTGTCTCGAACACCTCATCTTCATTCACATTTCCTACAACTGTGATCACCATATTCTCAGGACGGGCGTATTTATTATAGAAATCGCGCAAGCTCTCAGAGTCAACCTCACTCACGGTTTCAACAGTACCCAAAGGGTCTAGTTTATAAGGATGCTCAGTGTAAAGGGTGTCCAGAAAAAGATTTACAGTAGTTCTTAAGAGGTTATCTCCCTGTCTATTAATATCCGCGAGTATTTCACGTCTGGCACGCTCTACTTCTTCTGAGTCAAAACTTGGGTTAAGGAGCACATCAGTAAATATATTCATTGCCGGCACAAAATTTTTGCTAAGAGACTCCACAGTTACGCCAAAGCTGTTCCTACCCGAAAACCCTTCAACTTCTCCTGCTATGGATTCTATTTCTTGGGCTATCTGTAGAGCGCTTCTTGATTCAGTTCCCCTGGTAAGCATGCGGGAGAGAAAATTTGAGATTCCGTTCGTTGCCTGATCTTCGTACCTGACCCCGCCCAAAAACGCTGCTCTAGCTGCAAATAGTGGCACTGAATCGTTTTTCTTTATAAGTACTGTTATTCCGTTATCTAATACATATTTTTTAACTTCACTTACCGTTCCGACTTCAGATTTACTCTTGGGTGTTTCGCTGTCCTCTGTAACAGATTGAGGAGCTTCATTCTTTGCCATTAAGTCTTTTTCAACCAAGATTTCCCCAGAACCGTTATCCGCCGTTCCCTTCTTAACTTCTTTGGAAGCTTTTTCAGCAATACTCTTAATTTCCTCTTCTTTAATGGTGATACTATCAGTAGGGAGCAGGAAACCAGCAGTCAAATTCTCGTCATTAAAATAAGTTTGAGCAGCAAGCATAATATCCGCTGGTGTCACCTTAGATACTTTGTCTAAATATTCTTCCTCGTACTTATAATCATCCGTCTCCACTTCAAAGAATCCGAGTTTCTGAGCTTGGCCCTGCATCGTTTCTTTTGTATATATAGCATCACTCTCAAGATTAACCTTGACCCTTTGAAGCTCTTCATCGCTCACAGGTTCATACTTGAAACGATTTACCTCTTTTACAATTTCTGAAAGGGCCTCTTTGGATTTAACAGGATCAATACTTCCCCCTACTGCAAATATCCCTTCATACTTAGGAGTGAAGGCATAAGCGTAAATGCTGTTTACTAGGCCCTTATCTTCTTTAATATTCTGGAAAAGCCTCGAGCTATCCCCGCCGCCAAGAATATTTGACAATACATCCATCACTGGCGTATCTTCATGCTTTGCGTTGGGCACATGATAAGCAAGTGAGAAATATCCCTCCTGAAGAGGCTTATTGATCACATAAGTCCTCATGCCTTCTTGTACGGGCTCTTCAGCAATATCGCATTCAGGGAGTTCCCTTGATGGATATTGGCCGTACAGTTCTTCAATCTTTGGCATTACTTTCGAAGTTTCAAAATCTCCTACTACCACAAGCACCATGTTATTTGGCGTATACCACTTTTTATAGAAGTCAGTTATACCTTCACGGGTGAAACTTCTCACACTCTCTTCAGACCCTATTACAGGCCTTCCGTACGGATGCGCAGTAAACGTAGTGGAAAACATTTTCTCACTAAGATTTCTTGAGGGTGAATCTTTGCCTCGTCTTATCTCTTCAACCACAACTTCAAGCTCTTTTTTGAGCTCTTCCGGATCAAAAGTGGAGTTCTGCATCGCATCGGAAAGCACATCAAGTGCGGTATCTAAGAACCTGCTGGCAATCACTACATAATAGACTGTTTCATCAAAAGATGTGAACGCATTTATATCCCCACCGCTACTCTCTATCACTCTTGCAATCTCGCCCACTTTCCTTTTCTCCGTCCCCTTAAACAGCATATGCTCATGAACATGGGCAAGTCCGTATTCCCCGTCAATTTCACAGGCGCTCCCTGTCTTTACCCATACATTTACCGAAACTACAGGAGAAGAGTGATTTTCCTCAAGAATTACAGTCAAGCCATTATCAAGTTGGTATTTTGTTATCCCTTCAACACCAACTGAGCTAGATTCATTGGTTATAGTACCTACATTTTGATTATCCATTGTTTTCTCCTCTCGATTGCAAGAAACTACCATTATACCCAAGATAAAAATCAGAAATAACGAGGCGGTAAAGTTTGCTTTAAATTTAGTATTTTTGTTGCTCCGGAACATTTCAGGTGATAATTTGAAAAGATTCATATGCACAGCCCTTAACATTTATATTCTATACGTAATAACTCAGATCTCAGTGTTAGTAAAATAATCAGGCTTAATTTCTATCAAGTATAAAGTTTGACTTAGATCTCAAACATTATTTTCACATTAATACTATATCCGGGAGTTTTAAGAACACCACTGTTTTTTAAGAATGGCCCTCTGGCGTCTCCGCTTCGTCCGTGAGTTTAGGCTTGCCCTTTAGTTGTTTTATCGCATAGTAAACTAACCCAACAACAGCATAAAGATATACTATACAAATAAACATTATCTCAGGATGTGTTATAACTGCGGCAAATATAATTGCAGCAACTACCAGAGCATTAAACGGCCCACCGAGATTAATATAAGGACGTTTGGTGTACCTTACATTACTCACCATTAAAAGCCCGATTACAGGTGCTGCTATAAGAAAGTACCAAACTACAGTTGTGTCCGGCATAATATCAAGAGCTGTGAGCAACATAACGGGTGCTATCATAAGCCCGGCAGCCGCAGGGCTCGGAAGCCCTGTAAAATTGAATCTTTCTTCTTTCCCCGACTGCACATTAAACCGCGCGAGTCGTAGTGCAGTGCATACTACGTAGAATAAAATTGCCATTAATCCAATCTTGCCTGATCCCATCAGAACCCAACTATATATAAGCACACCTGGAGCAACACCGAAGGATACCAAGTCGGACAGGGAATCATAAGAAAGACCAAACTTGCTTTCGTGATTAAAAAACCTGGCGAGTCTGCCGTCCAGCATATCCAAAAAAGCAGAAATAACTAGAAAAGCCCCCGCCCACCAGAATCGTCTCAAAATCCACTCTTCCGAAGCTTCGCCGGCCGAGGAAGCAACTATAACCTCTATCGAAGTCATGATCGACAAGAGACCGCAAAACAGATTGCCAGTAGTAAATAAATTCGGCAGAACCGGCATTACTCTCTGTCGTTTAGATTTTTTCCTATTCACTCTCTGTTAATCTCCATCCTAGCCAATATTGTCTCACCTGCCCAGACTCTCTCACCTACTTTAGCCTCAATTTGAGATCCCTCAGGCAAGTATAAATCGACTCTGGACCCAAACTTAATCATACCAAATCTTTCACCAATTTTAAATTCCATCTCAGGTTTCGCATAAGAAACTATCCTCCGGGCTAAAAAACCAGCTATTTGAGAGACTACAAGTTGTTGACCCTCAGGTGTTTCTACAAGTGTCGATAATCGCTCGTTATCCTCTGACTTTTTTTTCATACTATCAGGATAGAGAAAGCCCGGCATGTTAGCAATATGAAAACTCCCGGGAGTATATTTTGTAGCTACTACCCTGCATGCAGTAGGCATTCTATTTATATGACAATCATATACGGCAAGGGAGATACTGATCTTTAATACCTGGGTATTCAAGAAATCTCTCTCATAGGAATCCTCAATAACGATAATTACTCCATCAGCAGGAGATAAAAACGCCTCAGGATCATTTGGAATATTACGCTCTGGATCGCGAAAGAAGAAAACATTAAGAATCGCTAGCAAGGCTAATAGAAAAGAAAGAACCGTAAATCCTAGGATAGCAGTAGCCCACGCAAGGATTGAAAAAATCCCTATGTAAACAAATCCTTCAGACGCAACAGGCGCCCGCCTTATCCTCATTAGTTCTTTGTTTTATCGACGAGTTTAGTTTTAAATAGCGAACTCATCATCTGACGGAGCTCCTCGCCGATAGCCTCTATTGGATGCTCTTCCCCTTTCTTGAGGAGTGCATTATATACAGGGCGTCCGACTTTATTCTCAAGTAACCACTCTCTTGCGAATTCACCGTTTTGGATAGAGGTCAGGATTTTCTTCATTTCCTTTTTAGTCTCTTCGTTAATAATTCTGGGGCCTCTGGTGAGATCACCATATTTTGCTGTATCACTAATAGAATAACGCATGTTGGATATACCGCCCTCGTAGATTAAATCAACTATGAGCTTAACCTCATGGCAGCACTCGAAATAGGCCATCTCCGGCGGATAACCAGCTTCGACTAATGTCTCAAATCCTGCCAGGATTAATGCAGTAAGCCCTCCGCAAAGTACGGTTTGCTCACCAAAAAGATCAGTTTCAGTTTCGTCTTTGAAAGTTGTTTCTATTATCCCTGCTCGTCCTCCTCCTATTGCCCCTGCATATGCCAGAGCAATATCCTTCGTCTCTCCAGTTGCGTCCTGGTGAATGGCTACAAGCATTGGAACGCCTGCCCCGTCTACATATTGGCTCCTTACTGTATGTCCGGGAGCTTTAGGAGCTACCATAAACACGTCTACATTAGGCGGCGGTACTATCTGAGCGTAATGAATATTGAGGCCGTGACTAAATGCTATTGCGTCGCCTGGTTTTAGGTTATCTACAACACCACCGTCATAAATATCCGCCTGGCTAGTATCAGGTGCAAGCATCATAACTATGTTGGCCCATTTGGATGCCTTATCCACAGTCATAACATTAAAACCGGCTCCTTTAGCTTTATCCCAACTACCGCCCCCTTTTCTTAAACCTATTACTACATTCATACCGCTGTCTCTTAAGTTTTGAGCATGAGCGTGCCCTTGGCTACCGTAACCAACTATTGCCACTTTTCTTTTTTTAAGTTTTTTCTGATTTATATCCTTATCGTAGTAAACTTTCATTCCTTATCTCCTGTATTAGAATTTTTAGTATCCCGTTTCATTGCCACAGTACCGGTGCGCGCTATTTCTTTAATACCCATAGGCTCTAGAAGCTCCATAAATGCGTTAATTTTATCTTTATCACCTGTAAGTTCGAGCGTATAAGATTTCAGACCCACATCAACAACCTTAGCCCTGAATATATCAGCCATTCTTAGAATCTCTGCCCTCGTCTTTTCCTTGGCCTCAACCCTGAGAAGTATCATCTCCCTCTCAACTCTGGTCTCATCAGTTAAATCATCAACCCATATAACGTTTACCATGTTGTTAAATCTCTTTATGACCTGATTGATTATAAAATCGTCCCCAGTCGTTACGAGAGTAATACGAGATGTATCCGGATCCAGAGTCTCCGCCACATTTAGACTTTCAATGTTAAAACCCCTAGCGCTGAATAAGCCAGCAACCCTGGAAAGCACTCCTGACTCATTGTCTACAAAAAGAGAAATTGTATGTCTCACTTATTATAAACCTCCGGAATTAATCGATTAAAATAAAAATGTTTATTTTAGGAAAGTTCAATACGAGATCCCAAAATACTTTTTAAAATCCTCATATTATACTTAATAACTCAAATTAAGCTACATCAGAAACACCTAATATCATATCGTTCATTGCGCCACCCGGAGCAATCATTGGGTAAACAAGCTCTTCACAGTCGACCATGATCTCCATTAGCACAACTCCTTCAGTAGACAGGCCTTCTTTAAGAGTTGCCTCCAGTTGATCTGGCCTATCAACTTTAAGCCCCTTAGCCCCAAAAGATTCGGCAAGCATAACAAAATCAGGCAGCACCTCAAAATAAGAGGCCGAATAATTACCCTCAAAAAACATATCGGCGCCAATCATTCTTGCCATTTCAAATATACCCCCGTGTGGTTTGTATTGCCCAATACCATAGTTATTTGTTTTTCAATTTGTTTATTCGAGTTTCCATTCGGTCTTTGAGTGAAAGTTTGATCTTCTTTAGCCTTTTGACCTCTACTTCATCATCCAGAGTCAAAGTCTCTTTGTCCTCCAGATTCTTCACAACTTCATCAAGTTCTCTATGCTCGGAATAAACCTTCTTAAATTCTTCATCACCCTCGAGAAGTTTTTCAATTATTTCTGTTTCGTTCATTAGATCTCCCCTCTTTTGATATTTCTGCTTCAGACTTCCTTAAATAATGAGGAGCGAGATTCATTAATTCATCCCACTCAGATTTATTATCCCGACCCTCTTTGAATTTGCCAATTTCTGAAAGCGCCGTACATGAGGCTCTCGGGAAATTCATATTGAGGGGGCTAAACATTATATCATCCCTTAAATTATCTTCCAGAAAATCCTTGTAAAGTAAAGCTCCATCACCTATAAAAATTGTTTTTCCCTTAATAATTTCTGCCAATCCTTCGGGAGAAATAACCATATCTTCGAGCACTCTTTCTAATTCTCCGCTATTCGAGCGGAAAAGTGCAGTAAAAACTTCCCCTTTCCTTGCGTCTATCACCGGGCAAATATTATATGGAGCAAAGGGTAAATTCATAGCCAGTGTTTTAAGAGAAGAAACACCGACAAGCGGAATACCTAAAGAGAAGCAGATCCCCTTTGCGGTTGAAATCCCAACTCTTAAAGCAGTGAATGACCCTGGCCCTAGTGACACCACAACCCCAGTCAAATCAGTCCTATCAATGCCGAGTTCACCCATGAGCCAGTCAATTGAGGGGACAAGCTTTTCAGTATGAGAAGGACCTACATTAAAATAATACTCCCCAAGAATGCCCTCATCACCCAAAACAGCGATGCTTCCAGAATATGTTGATGTCTCAATTGCCAGTATTCTCATTATTTTTTCCTAGCTATAATCGACCCTATATCTTTAATCTCAACCTCAAAGCCTGAACATTTTACACAAAATTCAAAGACAAACAATTACATTGATTCCAAAATATGAATCAGCAAATTAGTTTGGCAACTGTATGAATTGTGAATATGAATATTAGTCTAATAATCTCTTGAGATTTGCCAACCCGATTACCAGACATGAAGCCTTAATAATTTATAATGGATATTCAAGATACCCACTCTTGAACTAGCTTATTTTAATCCGATCCTGAACTACTTAAATCCGCAGGCTCCTTCTCTTCGCTTCGTGTTTCTTTTATAAGACCACTGTATTCTAAAATTTCCTGTTTTAACTTATCCATAATTTCAGGATTATCTTTTAGGAAAGTCCTGGAGTTCTCTCTTCCCTGACCAAGTCTTTCTCCTCTGTAAGAATACCAGGTCCCGCTCTTTTCCACGATATCGGCTTTAGCCCCTATATCTATCATTTCACCAGTTTGAGAAATTCCTTCTCCGAATATAATATCAAATTCGGCATTGCGGAAAGGAGGCGAAACTTTGTTTTTAACCACTTTGGCTCTAACCCTATTCCCAATTACCAGATCTCCTTCTTTTATAGAACCTATCCTGCGGACGTCAATCCTCACAGATGAATAAAATCTGAGGGCAGTACCGCCGCTCGTAGTTTCAGGGTTCATATACGGAAGAGTACCTATTTTCATCCTTATCTGGTTTACAAATATTACAAGGGTTTTGGATTTTCCCACTGAGGCAGTCAACTTTCTTAAAGCCTGAGACATAAGTCTGGCTTGAAGCCCCATGTGGACGTCTCCCATTTCTCCTTCTATTTCAGCCCTCGGAACCAGTGCGGCAACCGAATCAAGCACAATCACATCAACAGCGCCTGATCTCACAAGTGTATCCACAATTTCAAGCGCCTGTTCACCAAAATCTGGCTGCGATATTAAAAGGTCGTCCACCTTTACACCAAGACGCTTCGCATAATTAGGGTCAAGCGCATGTTCAGCGTCCACAAAAGCTGCTATGCCGCCTTGTTTATTTGCTTCTGCTATTACGTGAAGCGCAAGTGTTGTTTTTCCCGAAGCTTCGGGGCCGTAAATCTCAATGACTCTACCTTTGGGATAACCCCCTACACCAAGGGCGACATCAAGCCCAATTGAGCCAGAAGATATAACAGAAAGCTGAGGTATAGGAGAATCAGAACCAAATCTCATAATAGAACCCTTTCCAAACTGCTTCTCAATTGACGAGATCGCAAGGTCTATTATCTTTTCTTTTTCTCCGAGTTTTTCTTTTTCCAGTGAACTGTTCGTAGTTGCTTCTTTAACCATAATACCTCCAAATTATACATTATTTAATAAACTTTGCCTAATCATGTCAAGTGCATTCAAAACTGTTACTAATTTGATTTCTTCCCTTGTTCCGTGGAAGTGAAATTCACGTGAAATTGCTCCTTTTGTACCGCTATCTAAACCAATAAATACAGTCCCTACAGGTTTCTCAGGAGTACCGCCTCCAGGACCTGCTATACCTGAAATCCCTATACCCATGTCAGAATCTGAGATACTTCTGACCCCTTTGGCCATAGCCTCCACCACAGGTGCGCTCACAGCTCCGTGAGACTCAATAAGTTCCATAGAAACTCCGAGAATTTGGGACTTTGCTTCATTACTATACGGTATTACTCCTTCAAGAAAGTAAGTAGAGCTTCCGGGCACATTTGTAATTCGATGCGACAAGAGACCACCGGTGCAGGATTCAGCAGTCGCAAGCGTCATATTATTTAGTGTTAGCAAATTCCCTACGACTTCTTCTAACATCTCACCTTCAGTTGTAAAAACATATTTCCCTAATCGGGCGTGAATCTCTTTTAGAAACTCGTCCATTAAAGCATCGGCTTCAGCAAAAGAGTCTCCAGAAGATGAAACTCTTAGATGAATCTCCCTGAAATGTGCTCTGTAGCCAAGCTTTACATGCGCCCTTTCAATTCCATATAGCTTTTGAGCAACCTCTGATTCAGGAAGTCCAAATGTCTTAACGAGTCTCTGGCATGATTTTTTCATGTGGGGATTTTTGTTCTTCAGTTCGGGAATTACATATTCTTCCATCATAGCCCTGAATTCTTTAGGCACACCGGGAAGGAAAAAGAAGACCGTATTTTCAACTTCATAGCTAAACCCAGGAGCCGTCCCCCATTTATTTAGCAGCACCTTAGAACCTTCGGGCAGATAAACCTGCTTCATATTTGTATCGCTTACTTTTCTTCCTATTTTCCTAAATCTCTCAGTCATCATTTCTAGAGCCGGCTCACTTAACTCAACTCCGACATTTAGAAAATTAGATACTGCTTCTATTGTAAGATCATCGGGAGTTGGTCCAAGTCCACCTGTAACAATCACAGCATCGGCTCTATTTTTTGCGGTGTTAAAAACAGATTTAAGGATCTCCTTATTATCACCCACGGTTGTATGATAGGCAACATCAAATCCAAGCCATGTAAGCGTCTCCCCCGCCCACTGGAAGTTGCCGTCCTGTGTGAGCCCGCTCATTAACTCATCCCCAGTTGTAAGAATCTCGATTTTCATTTTAAGCCCAAAAAAACCACCTTCCCAGTATATGAAGAGTAATGCATGAATAGACGCCTGCCATTACATCATCCATAACTATCCCCCATCCACCCGGCAACCTCTCAAATTTTCTTATAGGATAAGGTTTGGCAATATCGAAGAGCCTGAACAATAGAAAACCAAAGAAGATATTGCCCAGAGTTACAGGGACTAAAATCATCGTTACCAGGTATCCGCACACCTCATCCGCAACTACCACACCCGGGTCGGTTTTGCCAAATATTTCCTCTGCAACACCCGAAGCCCAGACTGATATTAATATTATTAAAACTGTAATTGCCAAATATAGGTATAAAGGAGTGAAAGAAAGTGCGTAGAAAAGGGGTATCGCAGCAATAGTGCCGAATGTGCCCGGAGCAATGGGAATTAATCCTACATAGAAGACTGTCGCGATCAGTTTTGCAATACCTTTTCTCATCTAGATTGGCACTCCTTCAATCCTAAGAAGACCTCTTTTCATATCGAGCCCTAGACCATATCCTCCTATACCACCAGATGCCAGAACCCTGTGACACGGTACTACTATTGGAACGGGATTTACACTAAGAGCATTTCCCACTGCTCTGGCAGCATTGGGTTTCCCAATTAATTCTGCAAGCTCTCTATAAGTAACAACTTTACCGTAAGGCACTTCAAGCAGCTTTTTCCAAACAGCTTTTTGAAACTCTGTGCCATATTGAAAGTTTACTTCAGTCCTAAATTCCGAGAGTTTACCTTTCAGGTAGAGCTCAATTTCATCTGTAAGCTTCTCCGCATCGCCGCCCTCTATAGCACGAGTACCATTAGTAGAATGAAGAAAATCAAGGAAAGCGTTTTTACCAATAACTATCCTAGATATCCCTTTAGGACTTGAAACAACATATATAGTGCCAAACTCAGATTCCGTTGAAGAGTAGTTAACATGACTCATTTAAATCTCGATAAAAATGAGTTTGCATGACACTCTTGCCTTGTCAAGAAGGCACTAAGTACACTTTTGTACAATTTTTCAAATGCTTTTAAGCTACTTATACTAAATCATTACAAGACTTCAAAGCAGGTTAGCATTTCAATCTTTAATCTTTTTCTTTGATAATGGCCCTTGACTACTATCTTGAAATTCCGTCCAAAGCACGTAATATCTCTACTGCTTTTGTAAAGCTAAATAACCAAGGGAGCAGGAATTAATCATGGTAAACGCACTTGAAAACAGCTGGGCATTAATATTAGGTGCTTCAAGCGGTTTTGGCGAAGCAGTGAGTTTAGAACTAGCAAATCAGGGAATGAATATCTTTGGAGTACATCTAGATAGAAGAGGCACCCTCCCCCACGTTGAAGAGATCAAAAACAAAATCAAAGAAAAAGGAAGAGAAGTCGCTTTTTTTAATATCAACGCCGCCGACTCTGAAAAAAGAGCCGAAGTGCTCGGAGAGATGGAGCAGATAATGGACGAGCACGGCAATCCCGGAAGCGTTAAGATCTTAATCCATTCACTTGCTTTTGGAACTCTTAAACCATATATATCAGAGGATGCAAAAACTAGAGTATCAATCAAGAATATGGAAATGACATTGGACGTCATGGCCCACAGTCTTGTTTACTGGGCACAGGGATTAGTAAGCAGGAAATTAATGGGAGAAGGCGGAAGAATTTTCGCCATGACTAGCGCAGGCGGACACAGGGTATTGCCTACATACGGCCCAGTCTCAGCCTCAAAAGCAGCACTTGAATCCCATATCCGCCAGCTCGCTGTAGAGCTGTCCCCTAAAGGCATAACTGCTAATGCGATTCAGGCAGGAGTCACGATGACCCCGGCGCTCAGCAAAATCCCGGGAAGCGAAGAAATTATAAAACACGCAATTGAAGCAAATCCGGCCAACAGGCTTACAACCACAGAAGATGTTGCACAGGCAATAGCTGCTCTTAGTGTTCCAGGCACCCATTTTCTAACCGGTAATGTTATTAAGGTAGACGGCGGCGAAGATCTAATCTAATTGGGAAATCATATGAGTACAAAAGTAATGCTTTACAACACGCTCTCTCAAAAAAAAGAAGAGCTCGTACCCTACTCTCAAAATAAAATTAAGATGTACGTTTGCGGCCCAACGGTCTATTCTTCGGCACATCTGGGTCACGCAAGAGCCGCTGTAACCTTCGATGTAATTGAAAGATTTCTATCTCATATAGGTTATGAAGTTACCTATGTTAGAAACTTTACTGACATCGATGACAAAATAATAAGTAAAGCGAATGAGACCGGCGTACCCACTCAAGAAATTTCAGAAAAATACATACAGGAATATAAGGAAGACATGGCCTCAATTGGGGTTAAGTCTCCTACTATTCAGCCCAAAGTTACAGAGCATGTACCCGAAATTGTCGAAATGATTGAGAGGATTATTGATAACGGTCACGCTTATCAATCTGGGGACGATGTATTTTTCTCAGTTAAAAAGTTCAAAGGCTACGGCAAGCTATCGAGAAGAGATCCTGACGATATGCTTGCAGGCGCAAGGATCGACATCAATGAGAAGAAAGAGGACCCGCTGGACTTTGCTCTCTGGAAAGGCGCCAAGCCTGGTGAGCCTTTCTGGGAAAGCCCATGGGGGAATGGGCGCCCCGGCTGGCACATTGAGTGCTCGCTTATGAGCACAAAATACTTAGGCGAGAGTTTTGACATTCATGGGGGCGGAAAGGATTTGATATTCCCTCATCATGAAAACGAGATTGCACAGTCAGAGGCAGCTACAGGTAAGCCATTTGCCAAATACTGGATCCATAACGGACTTATTCAAATTAACCGTGAGAAGATGTCAAAATCCATAGGAAACATATTAAATGTCCGTGAAGCTGTGTCCATGTGGTCAAACGAGGCGATTAGGCTCTTTTTCTTATCCCACCAATACCTAAACCCGGCGGATTTTTCTGATACGACAATGAACGAGGCAGAGGCCGCGCTAGAAAGACTTTATATCACTCTTAAGCGCGCCAACGATCTTAGAAAAGACGGAGAGGGTGAGGACAAGCAGTTAGCCAATAGCGTACAGACATTTAAAGAGCGTTGGGTCAAAACAATGTGTGATGACTTTAACACCGCTGACGCCCTTGGGAGCTTGTTTGAACTAACAAGAGCAATAAACAGATCGCTCGACTCCATAGGCTGGACACCTACTCTTCAAAGCGCTCTTGAAGAAATAAACCATTTCGGCAGCACTCTTGGAGTTCTGGAATATGAGCCTGAAGAATATTTACAAGGGCACAAATTGGAAAAATCATCCTCAGATATAACAGAGGAAGAGATAGAAGAACTCATAAAAGAAAGAAATTCTGCCAGAGACAAAAAAAACTGGAAACGTGCGGATGAAATCAGAGATGACCTAAGCAACAGAGGCATACTTCTTGAAGATAAAGCCGAAGACACAATCTGGCGTGTAAAAAGTTAGCAGGCAATCATTATAAAGTTTTATCTCTAGACTATTTAATACTAAGAAGGGAATTAAACCCAAACACCCATATACTCAAGCGCACGTCTTATATTAGCAGGAGTCTGAGTCTCACCCCTACAGCTGTACCAGCAAGCTGTGCAATTGGTCTTTTTATAGAGCTTGGGGTGGTATTCGGAATAATGAGCTGTAACCGGCATTTCAGAGCAGCGTTTTAAATGCCCGCTAGGTGTTACCTGAATATGGCTTAACCCAGCAGTGCATCCGGGGATGCCCCCTGATTTAAAATATCCGGGTATTTCCTTTAGGTAATACTCAGTCGAAAGAATGGTGCCCTTCCACTCCTTTCTCAAACGAATAAGCTCATCAATCAGGTTCTGAACTTTTTGTATTTTTTCAGGCGGCACAAAGTGGTCTTCATTATTAGTTTTCATTACACAGTATGAGCTGAACGAAATTGCAACTCCCCACTCTCTTGCTTTATGAGCTAGCTCAACAACCTGATCTAGGTTGTCCTCCATGATGATGGTGTTCATAGTGATCTTCTGGTTAGGGAATCTCTTCCCCAGCTCTGGCATCATTTCAGACAGTTTATCCCAAAGTCCTGGAATACCTCTATATGCATCGTGCTGCTTATTCGGAAAGTCCAAAGATATCGCAATCTGATTTATTCCAGCGTCAAAAAGCTCTTGAGCTTTGTCAACCGTAAGCAAATCACCCTTTGTAACCATTGTGGTGAAAATGAAGTATGAACACTCCTTTATCTGCCTTACTATATCGGGCAGGTCCTTCCTAAGCATCGGCTCGCCGCCAGTAATCACTACTACAAGCGGGTCAATCTTTTTGATAACCGGGCGGTAATCATAAATACGCTCTTCATGACGGGTCTGCCAATAATCACAGAAGTCGCATGTGGCGTTACAGAGTTTCGTAATTTCCAGGTTTAAGAGCTTTGGACTTCCGGTAGCTTTTGTTTGGAAGAATTTAATTGCGCCTTTTAGGCTTTCTTGAGGTGAAATCATTAGGATACTTTATACATCACTACAGGCGGTTTATCAAGTTATAAATGAGGCAAACGCTAAATTATATTTCAAGATGGGCTGGGCAACCCCAATAAATCTAATAATTAAACTAATTCCTTGACCAGCACTTAATTTAAAATTAAATAGAGCTTACTAACTGCAAAGTGCTCTTGAGTAGTGCGTTTTTGTCTACCAGAAATCAGAAAGAATAGTTGCTCATAGACTATTGAGACTTTGAGATTTAGTTTATTAGCACCCGTACTCTTATTTAATGTTATCATAAGTATGTTCGAGGATCAACAATTTTTTTAATTGAGAAACTAGTTTATTGAAGCTCTAAATTTATATGGCATTAATATTGCCGATCGACCGAAAAATATTGACATCCATTCATGAATTTAGTTTAATAGAGAAAAGAAAACAATGTGTTCACGCAAAAGGTGAGAATTGTCTAAAAGAACTATAGAATTAGAGATAATTCAGTGTGACTATGTAGACGAGAACAGCAAGCGCTGTACTAATGACGGTAATAAGGATGTCATAAAAAACTGTCATATTTGTCACAAAGATCTCTGCAAAACACATTGCCAAGTTACTACGGTCGTATTCCTACAGGCTGGCGGCAGCGTCAGCTCCTTATTCCACGGACACCGGTTGCGGTTCATCTACTACTTCTGCAATGAACATTCGGATTTACTCAAAGACACTGTTATAGAACAATACGGCGAGGGTTTAAACATACCCAACGTAGGTGACGGCACATATCTGATATAAACGCAGGTTAAGCCAAGCAGATTAATTCCAGCCTAATATAACATTGACTTAATTCCATAAATTTAGTTTAATAAACTGAGTATGTCCAAAAGAGAAATCAAGGTTGAAGTATTGCAGTGTGATCACAAAGATAATGACGGAGAGCGCTGCAAAAATGAGGGTAATAGAGAAGCGATAAAGGAATGCGGGATATGCCATAGGGACATTTGTATTACACACTACGAATTGACTACTGTTACGATCCAGCAAACGAGGGATCACTTCACCTACTATTTCTGCCCGCTCCATACGGATGAATTTATGGAAACTCTTGTGGAGAAGTTCGGAGACACAAAACCAGTACCCCGGGCTGGATATGGGATTACTTTTAATTAGCTTTTTGATTAAAGAAAAGTTCTCTCCACTTAAAACTATATTGACATATTCCTTTGGATTTAGTTTAATTGGTAAAGCGAGACCTAATATAATTGCAAAAATTGATGCAACCATAATCAAATGACGGCATCTAATATTTTATGTACAAGGAGAATATAAATGTCCACCAAAACAATAACAGTTCAATTGTACCAATGCGATTATGTCCACGAGGATGGAACGCAATGTGAGAGCGAAGGGGAACGCCAAGGAATAAAACCATGCGCCCTATGTAAAAAGGACCTCTGCAGCAGACACTATGAGCAGATTTCAGTCTCAAGCAGGGGTGGAAGAGAAACTCTTATCTATCATTTTTGTGAAGACCATACTAAAGAATTCATGGACACCCTTATAAATACATTTGGAGACACGCGTCCTGTATCATACGCCGGTATGGCAAAATAATTCCAAACATTTGGTTTAGGGTATTATAAAGTAGTGCGAAAAATAGCAGTAATATTCTTAATATTATTTGCTCCACTATTATTTTCAATCAAGGCTTCTTGTGAACACACTGCCAAGTATGCCCTCGTTATAACAATAGATGGCCTTAGACCTGACGCAATCTTAAAAGCTGACGCCCCTAACTTAAAAGCACTTATCAAAGAGGGCTCATATACCCCAGTTGCAAAAACAGTTGATCCTCCTAAGACACTTCCTTCTCACATATCACTTGTTACGGGTCTAGTCCCCAAAAAACATGGGACCAATAAAAATGAATGGAACCCTGATATGGGCTATACCGAATTTGAGACTATATTTACTATTGCTAAGAAAGAAGGTTTTAGTACAGCTATCTTTGCGGGCAAATACAAGCTCAATTTTATTGCAAATCCGAAAAGCGTAGACAAATTAGAAGTAATAAAATTGAGCCCCAAGAGTGTTGAGGAAATTTCTCATAGCTTCACCTCATTTATGAAAGAAAACATGCCCGGCGTTACACTAATTCATTTCCCCGAGCCCGATATTTCCGGTCATAAGAATGGCTGGATGTCTGAAGAGTATTTCGATTCAATTAAGAATGTTGATATTCAGCTAGGAAAGATAATAACCTCGCTTAAGCAAGCTGAGGTTTATGATAAAACCTTCCTGGTTATTACTTCTGACCACGGCGGCAAGAGCTATACGCACCGAGGGGATCATCCCTACGTTACAACCATCCCATGGCTTGCTGTAGGAAAAGAAGTAAAACAAAATTACAGCATAAAAGAAGAGGTAAACATTTATGACACCGCTCCGACCATTCTAAAAGCCCTTGGCATAGACCTTCCTCAAAATATAGACGGGCATGTAATAGAAGAAATATTCACCCACTAACCTAGATGTAATATCTCGACCTTCTTTATCACTGAAGTTATATCCTTTCTTCTACATAGATCTAATCAGTCCCTATACAATCATCTTATAATTTGTTATTTTTTATAGCAGGTTATGAAAATAGCAACCAGAGAAATTGTAAGAGAAATAGATAGACTCACTATCGAGAAATACGGCATTCCCGGTCTTGTACTTATGGAGAACGCGGGACGGGCTGCTGCTGACGTATTATTGGAAAATTTTGCTTACGCCGGCAAAGTTGCCGTTTTCGCAGGAGGGGGGAATAACGGCGGGGACGGATTTGTAATCGCTCGGCATCTAATATCAGAAGGATTGGATGTAGACACTTATGTTGTCTCAAACCCTAAAAAATACAAAGGGGATGCTTTTACAAACTATAAGGCGCTTAAGAAGATAGGCGGAAACATTGTTGAGCTTAAAGATAACCTTAGAAAATATAAACAAGCAGATGTTATAGTGGATGCCATTTTTGGAACCGGGCTTGACCGTGAGGTTACAGGTTTCTATAAAAAGGTAATTGAGTTCATAAACTCCCAGGGAGTTCCAACACTCGCTGTTGACTTACCTTCAGGGCTTGATTCCAATACGGGCTACCCTCTGGGTACAGCAGTTTTAGCGGATGTTACTGTGACGTTTGTGCTTCCTAAGCTTGGCACCTCGATTTATCCGGGTGTAGAATTCGCAGGAGAAATATACGTTGCAGACATTACTACTCCCAATTTCCTTCTAGATGACATCCCTTACGAGCTTCTTTCAAGTGAATCGGTGGACAAAATATTAGCGCTCAGATACGAAGACACTCACAAAGGTACTTACGGACATCTTTTTATACTTGCAGGCTCACCGGGAAAATCAGGCGCAGCTTCTTTAGCCGCTTTAGGTGCCCAAAGAGCAGGAACTGGTCTTGTAACCGTTGGAGTTCCGAAGAGCTTGCACTCTATTATAGAGCAGAAAACTACAGAAGCTATGACTGAGCCCTTACCTGAAACAGATATTGAAACTCTTGGAGCTGTATCAGTTAATAGAACACTTGAAATCATGAAGGAGAGAAAATCAGCCTTAGCCGTAGGTCCCGGCATTTCAACTACTGACGAGACCCGCGAGTTTCTATATGAGATAATTAGAAACTCCACTATACCCATGCTAATAGATGCTGATGCAATAACTCTCGTAGCCGAAAATCCTAAAGTATTAAAAGAAGCGAAAGTGCCTATCGTGCTTACACCGCATCCTGGAGAGATGTCCAGACTAGCAGGAATAACGACTGAAGAAGTGCAAGCAGATAGAGTGGGAGTGTCTCTTGATTTCTCAGCTAAATATAACGTTTACTTGGTATTAAAAGGTGCGCGCTCTATAATCTCAACCCCCGAAGGTGAAATATTTATAAATACCACAGGTAATGCCGGTATGGCTTCAGGAGGTATGGGTGACGTACTTTCAGGCATTATAGGCGGGTTCTTAGCCCAAAGACTAAGCCCTTCTGACGCATGCAGACTCGGAGTATTCATCCATGGTCTCGCAGGGGACATAGTTGCTCATGAAAACGGGGAAGTCGGAATGATCGCAAGCGACGTCGCAAATGCCCTACCAAAAGCTATTAGTCAAATTCCAGATATGGATCAAGAAGCGGTAACCCGAATCCGCTAGTTTAAATCCAAGCCTCACAACAATAAAAAATGGTAGACATGGAAACTTTAAAAATACGCTTAAAGAATACTAACGAGACTCTCAAACTTGGTGAGATTATTGGAAAATCTCTAAACCCCGGTAGTATAATAGCCCTTGTGGGCGATCTTGGAGCCGGAAAAACAGTGCTAGTTAAAGGGATCGCAAAGGGGCTTGGGGTAGACGAAGAGCCCAATAGTCCGACGTTTGTGATAATGAACCAGTATGAGGGTCGCATACCACTCTATCACTTCGATCTCTACAGAGTTTCAAGTGAGGAGGAGTTATTTGGCATAGGATACGATGAATTTTTCTTTGGAGAAGGGGTCGCTGCAGTCGAGTGGGCCGATAGGGTTCAGAACGTATTCCCTGAACATACGATAAAAATAGAAATAAAAATTCCGGAGCCAAGCAGTGAAGACTCTGAGACAATAAGAGATATCAGTATCGAAGGTACAAGTAAATGGCTCTTATCGTTCAAAAATACGGCGGAACAAGCGTTTCAAACCTAGAGAAGATAAAGTGGGTTGCTGAGCACGTCGTAAAAACTAAGGAGCAAGGCAATCAGGTCCTTGTCGTAGTCTCCGCCATGGCAGGGGAAACGGACAGGCTCGTAAAGCTCTGTCATCAAGTAATGGATCCGCCCGATGAAAGGGAGCTTGATGTAATCACTTCAAGCGGAGAACAAGTATCTTCAGGCCTTCTTTCAATGACAATAAAATCTCTTGGTCATGAAGCCCTCTCCTTTCAGGGACATCAAGTACGGATTACTACCGATAACGCACACTCAAAAGCTAAGATTGTCAGTATAGACGCCAAGAGAATCAAAGAAGCGCTCTCAAAAGGCCATATCATTGTAGTAGCGGGGTTTCAAGGTGTTGACCATAACGGAAACGTAACGACTCTCGGGAGAGGGGGATCTGACCTTAGCGCTGTTGCGCTTGCGGCCGCCCTCAACGCTGACTCCTGCGAGCTCTATAAGGACGACGTAGACGGCATATATACCACTGACCCGGGAATGGTCCCAAAGGCTAGAAAACTTGATAGGATCTCCTATGAGGAGATGCTTGAGATGGCAAGCCTTGGCTCTAAAGTGCTGCAAGCCAGAGCCGTAGAGTTTGCCAAAAAGTTTGAAGTGCCCCTTCACGTAAAGCCTACTTCAAAACCAGACTCCGAAGGAACGTGGGTAGTAGAGGAAAATGAAGAAATGTCCCTTATGGAGAACATCCTTATTTCAGGAATATCATTTGATAAGAATCAGGCCAAAATTACAATTGCTCAGGTGCCAGACAGCCCCGGCGTTGCAGCCAAGATATTCACCCCTCTTGGTGATAATGGCATAGTTGTCGACATGATAGTTCAAAACATAAGTATAGAAGGGAATACGGATATGACGTTCACCGTGCCTAGGACAGACTTTAAAAAATCAATTAGAATTACAGAAGAAGTTGCAAAGAATCTCGGTGCAAAGAACATATTATCCGACAATAAGATAACAAAGATATCTTTGGTCGGCGTAGGAATGAAGACACATTCCGGTGTGGCGACAACAATGTTTAAGACCCTTGCCAAAGAAGGAATTAATATTATGATGATTAGTACATCGGAAATTAAGATTTCCTGTGTAATTGAAGAGAAATATACGGAGCTTGCCGTGCGCACGCTTCACGATGCATTTGAGTTAGAGAGGAAAAATGAGCGATAAATCAGTAAAAATATATGACGTAACTCTAAGGGACGGAACTCAGGGAGAGAGTATTTCCTTTTCTATTCATGATAAGCTCCGAATTGCTCAAAAGTTAGATGAACTTGGAGTGCACTATATCGAAGGCGGCTGGCCGGGTTCAAATGAAAGGGATGAAGGATTTTTTGAAGAAGCTAAGAGATTAAAACTCAGGAAAGCCAAAATTGCAGCCTTTGGTAGTACAAGAAGGGCAAAAGTAACATGCGAAGAAGATAGTAGCATTCAGGCTCTGCTGCAAGCTGAAACTCCTGCCGTTACAATAGTCGGCAAGAGCTGGGATTTTCATGTAACTGAGGTGCTAAAGATATCGCTTGACACCAATTTAGAGGTAATACACGATTCTGTTACATATCTTAAAAAACATGTGGATGAGGTATTTTTTGATGCCGAGCATTTCTTTGACGGCTTTAAAAATAATCCTGAGTATACAATCGAAACTATTAAAGCCGCGCATGATGCAGGAGCTGATGTTATAGTTCTTTGCGACACAAACGGCGGCACTATGCCCTGGGAAATAGAATCCATTGTTAAGGAAGTAAACGTACAATTAGACAACCCTAGCCTTGGCATACACACTCACAACGACGGGGAGCTTGGTGTTGCGAACACGCTATACGCTGTAAGAGGTGGTGTGGGGCAAATCCAGGGAACAATTAACGGTTACGGGGAAAGGTGCGGTAATGCTAACCTTTGCTCGATCATACCCAACCTGAAATTAAAGCTCGATGTGGACTGCCTGGAAGACAAAGAGTTGACAAAGCTTTATGACGTTTCCCACTTCGTTCACGAGCTTACTAATCTACCGCCGATTAAGCACGACGCTTTCGTTGGTGAAAGCGCTTTTGCCCATAAGGGGGGTATTCATGTAAACGCTGTGATGAAGAACTCCAAGACTTACGAGCATGTAAGCCCTGATGTAGTGGGCAACAGGAGACGTATTCTAATATCCGATCTCTCAGGACGAAGCAATATACTCTATAAAGCTAAAGAGCTTGGCCTAGACCTTGACCCCAAGGACGAACGTGTAATAGCAATATTAAATGAGCTCAAGAAGCTTGAGAACGAAGGATATGAGTTTGAGGGCGCAGATGCATCGTTTGAACTCCTTATTAGAAAGGCAATTGGAGAATACAGAAAGCCCTTCTCTCTGCAAAGTGCAAGAACTATTACTGAGAAACGCTCGAATGACGAAGATACTTCGACAGAAGCGACAATAGTTGTTCAGGTAGACGGCGTTACAGAACATATGGTGGCTATTGGAAACGGGCCGGTTAATGCTATGGACCAGGCTCTAAGAAAAGCGCTTGAGAG
>Ga0209980_10000189_pt1 | contig 31824 bp, 34 predicted proteins | sample CR02metaG_FD_183611 | JGI IMG/M metagenome (GOLD analysis project Ga0209980, IMG submission 183611) | Deep subsurface microbial communities from Mariana Trench to uncover new lineages of life (NeLLi) - CR02 metaG (SPAdes) (version 2) | ecosystem: Environmental > Aquatic > Marine > Ocean trench...
GACTACATTGACCGGAATCCCACGTTTGCGCGCGGCCTCGGAGACCTGGCGATTGATCGCGCCGTCGTCGGTCGCAGCGATCGCCAGCGCGTAGTTCATTTCATCCGTCGGCGTGAACTCGGCTGCGCAGTGGGTGATCCGTGCCTCTGCAACGTGCTGTGCCAGGGTCGTACACAGCGTCGGCGCGACCACCGTTACGCGCGCGCCTGCCTCCAGCAACAAAGAGACCTTGCGCGCGGCGACCTCGCCACCACCTACCACCAGGCAGGGCTGGCCCTTAAGGTTCATAAATATTGGTAGAAAATTCATTGGCATGTACCCGACAATCGTTCACATCATTTATAAATCTATACCGGGGGTAAATGTCCTTCCTTTTGGAGCGACCTAGGCGTGGTTGAATTCGCCCATAAAAGTAGCTACGTTAGCCGGAACATCGGACAGGCACATTCTATCGTCAATTTGTTGCTCATGAACAAACCCAGGCTTGAGATCGAGTATTGCACCCAATGCCGATTCATCTTACGCGCAGCGTGGATGGCCCAGGAGCTTCTCATGACTTTTCAAACGAAAGTCGGCGAGGTGGTTTTAATCCGGGTACCGGCGGTGCTTTTGAAATCCGTCTTGACGGAGAAGTACTGCATTCGCGTAAGGAGGCACCCGCCTTTCCGGAATCGAAACAAATCAAGCAGCTAGTGCGCGACAGAATTGCCCTTGGAATGAGCCTCGGCCATGATAGTCGATAAAGTTAGAGTGGAGAGAGACAGCCATTCAGTCCCATGTCAACAGCAAGAATAACCCAGACTGATGCGGCTATCGCCATGCGGTCTTGCATTCAAAGGATCGCGACGGGTCCAGAGCTTAGCAAGGATCTATCCTTTGATGAGGCACGTGCGGCCATGGAGTACATTCTGCAAGGGAAAGTGGATCCGGTGCAGGCCGGTGTGTTCCTCATCGCGCTACGCATGAAGCGCGAGACAGATGATGAAAACAGGGGTGTCTTGCAGGCGATCTTGGATGCTACGGAAACCGTGGTCGCCCCGGTAGACGAGCTGACAGATGTGGCTGATCCCTACGACGGTTATACCCGTGGCCTGCCGGCCTCACCGTTTATCCCGCCTGTGCTCGCCGCTTGCGATGTTCCTACCGTATCCCACGGACTGGAGAGCGTCGGCCCGAAATACGGTGTCACACACCGAAAGGTGCTGAGGGCGGCAGGCATCGATGTCGATCTGTCTCCCACTGACGCCGCCGCACGCATCGCAAATGCCAATATCGGTTGGGCTTATGTGGACCAGCAAGCCTTCTGCCCAAGACTACATGATCTGGTGAACCTGCGGGCCCTGATTGTCAAGCGCCCCGCCGTGACCACGGTGGAAGTCATGGCCGGACCCATTCGGGGCCGGAAGAAAACCCATTTCATGACGGGCTACGTACATAAAGCTTATCCTCCGATATATGCCATGCTGGCGCGCCATGCAGGATTTGATTCCGCCCTGATCGTACGCGGCGTGGAAGGCGGTGTAGTTCCTTCACTGCAGCAACCGGCTAAGGTGTTTTACTATCATGACGAGGGTGAGGTACAACAGATATTGGTAGACCCTACCAGCATCGGGATCAGTCAATCCAAGCGCGCCGTACCGATTCCCGACGATCTACCTAAGATCAAAAACAAAGGCGACACGATTGCCACGAGCGTGGATCCGGATGCCATTGCGAAAGCGGCTGCCGAGGCAGGAATCGCCGCCCTCGAAGGAAAGGGTGGGCCCGCTTATGACAGTTTGGTGTACGCCGCTGCTATTTGTTTGTTGCACCTTAAGCGTCATGATTCTCTTCAGGCTGCAGCCGATGCAGTTCACAAGGCGCTTGATTCCGGGGAACCCTTAGCCCGATTTCGGGCTCAATAGAATGAGGGCCGGAATACTTCACACCGGAGGAAGCGCAAAGAAAGGCTAACGGTCCTTCCTTAAGCAACACGGCTGGGAAACACAGACGAAGCTGCCTGAGCACGTCCCCGAGGGCGGCGTCACCTTTGACATCCCAACCGTTGTACAGCCTATGGCAGGCATAGGCGTGAGCATACCAAGGCTATAGCTACCCAAAGGAAAGCCGCGCCTAGTCTGTATCACGCGCGCCATGCCAGATCTTTAGATCGCAGAGATAACCAATGACCTACGTGGTTACTGACAGTTGCATCAAATGCAAATATACCGACTGTGTGGAGGTATGCCCCGTGGACTGTTTCCACGAGGGGCCGTTCGGCGTTGAGCTCCAGGAACTGCGTCTGGTCTTCCGGCACATCATCTTCCGCGTAAATCGCATCGACCGGGCATTAATAGAGTTGCGACAGGCAGAAAACGACCCATTTGAGACGGTCGGGTCTTGCGCCGGTACCCTTGATAAGATCCAGTTAGCTGACGCTCACTATTGGTACGGGGCGGTCTCTTGATAGCCACGAACGGGCATGGAATCTGGTTCCCAGATAGGGAAAAATGACTCACTACTCGTCATCCAATTCATCCCACGGATTTGTGATCCCCGCCGATGACTGGCAAACAACAATTCTGTTTCTGAACAAGAATGAACTCTGTCAAACACGGAGATTGATTTGACGACCGGAGTGTTCGCAATGGTGCTTGGGGCAGCCTTCCTTCATGCGGCATGGAACGCGCTGGTTAAGGTGAATGCCGACCGGCTTATCATGGTGGCGATCATGATGATAAGTCAGGCTGCGGTTGCCATTCTGGCTCTTCCGTTCGTGGAGTTTCCGACGTCGGCATCGTGGCCATACATTTGGGCTTCAACCGCTCTGCACACTGCCTATTTCGTATTCCTTGTGATGGCGTATCGCTATGGCGATTTGAGCCATGTCTATCCCATTGCGCGAGGTTCTGCACCGCTGATCGTGGCAGTCGTATCTGTTGTGATTGTGGGCGAAACATTGAATCGCCAGGCAACACTGTCGGTTTTCTCGTCGGGCTTGGGATCATGAGCCTCACCTTGACGCGCGGCGCAAGTGGCTTTAGAGAACCTAAAGCAGTTTTGTATGCCCTAGGAACCGGCGTCTTCATAGCAGGGTATACAGTTGTAGATGGTCTGGGTGCCCGACTTTCAGACAGCGCCCATAGCTACATTTTTTGACTCAACATTTTCGACGGAATTCCAATAACCATATTGGCGTTCTGTCTAAGAAGGGATCAGATCCTTGTACAAGTCCGGACATCTTGGAAGCTTGGAGTGCTTGCGGGTATCGTTTCTCTCCTTGCCTATTGGGTTGTCATCTGGGCAATGACCTTGGCACCACTCGCATTGGTATCTGCAGTTCGCGAAACAAGCATGGTTTTCGCTGTGCTCTTTGGCGTCTTTTTCCTAAAAGAGCGGCTCAATTTAGCACGCCTGGCATCAACTACCATTACCTTGCTTGGTGCCGTGATGCTTAAGACAAGCAGATGAATGCTGCTATAGGCGAACTCGGAACTACCCGACCGGTCGGGGGCTGATGTGGCAAGGAAAACAACACGCGAGCGCGGGGCGAAAGAAGAAGCAAAACGTGAGCCGGTAAGATCTCAGACAGAGCCTTCAACGCCGCCAATGGTTTCGCGGGAGCCGACACCGCCGCGCACGGGCAAGCCAACGATTTGGCTTGTGGCCGTGGGGGTCTTTCTACTGCTGGCAGGCGGGATGTGGTACGCCTGGGATCAATACCAACAGCGGGTCGAGGCAGAAGCCTTGCGGCAAGAGACTGAGCAACAAGCTAGCGAGGCGCAGGCTAAACAGCGAGCGCTAGAGGAAGCTCAGCGTCAGGCTGAGATCGAGAGGCAGCGAAAACCAGAACTCGAAGCGAGACGAAAAGCGGAAGCTCAGCGCCAAGCGGAACTAGAGGCAAAGCGGAAGGCAGACGCAGAAGCTAAACGCAAAGTGATACTCGAGGCTCAACGCAAAGCGAAGCTTGAGGCAAAGCGCGAGGCAGAACTAGGAGCAAAACGCAAAGCGGCGCTTGCTCGGCAACCCGGTACCGTCTCCCACGCCGACCTCGGCACCGCCCAGCTGCAGGGGGCCGACCTCAGGGGCGCCAACCTGCAGCAAACCGACCTCAGGAGCGCCCAGCTGCAGGAGGCCAACCTCAGTTTCGCCCAGCTGCAGGAGGCGGACCTCAGTTTCGCCCAGCTGCAGGAGGCGGACCTCAGTTTCGCCCAGCTGCAGGAGGCGGACCTCAGTTTCGCCAACCTGCAGCGGGCCATCCTCACCGACGCCCAGTTGCAGGGCGCCAACCTCGGCGGCGCCAACCTGCAGGGGGCCATCCTGCTTGAGGTCCAAGCCGTCACCGCATCGCAAATCAAGCGAGCGACAAACTGGCGGCTAGCATTTTATAACGATGACTTTCTCGCGGAACTGGGCCTCCCCGCTGACCATAACGAAACCGTCGAAAGGAAGTTGGCCGAAATCGAAAAAGAAAAGACCACCATGCCGTGACACTGCGTGGTGATCGCTGCAGGTACAGGGAAATGCGTTTAGTGATCCGTGTCATAGCCCTTTCCTTCCTCGTATTTCTCGCCATACGGGCCTTTGCCGACACCCTCACCGGCAAGGTCGTCAAGATTACGGAATTGGGCCAACGACGTTACCGCCTAATCGTGACCGTCACCTTTTGCCGTCCCCAGCGCAACGCCTTCTTCCGAGACCCGAGATAGACATCGATGCGGTTCGGCCCCTTGATGGCAGAGCCGGTATCTTCGACGACTCCTTGACCATAGCCGGGGATGGTCATTCTTGTGCCGTAGGGATAGTAGCGAATGTCCGCCGCGATGGTGCCTTTCTTCGCCTTGGTGCCACTTGAGGTGATACCGACTTTTTTGCGCCTTCCTTTATTCGGCCCACTGGCGACATATTTGCGCCAGAGCAGGATCTTTCCGCGCTTCCAGTTCGTACTGATCTTGTCCGATGAGTACGCGGTCACGATCATCTGTCGTTTTTCAGAACTGGCGCAACCCGCCAGCAACAGGGTGGCGATAACAACAAGCAAAGGTACCGTGATAATCGGTTTGGTCATTCGTGGACAATAGAAGAGACACGATCTCTTCTCCCTATTTGGTCAACGATGGTACGGGTGCAAATCGTGCTCACATCATACAATGCTGCTGCGATAAACCGCGTTTGCTTGACTTCTAGAGTACCCGAAATATCTGCCAGTGCGGCGTACCGGATACGATATATGGTTCGATGTCCTTACTCCATTGTTTATGGACTTCTATCGTACCGAGCTTCTTCCAGGGGGCGCCGAGGTCAGCGAGATCTTCGATCTCCACGTCCGACTGAATGGTTGACTCCAACGTGCCCACCGCACCAGTCAAAAGCCGAACCTTATCCGGCGTCCAGCCGACTTGCGACCCGATTTCCTCGTTCCAGCGCTTCAACATATCGATAACAGTTCTGTTTGTGACCAAAACGGGCTTCAATTCGCCAACGTGCAATCATCATGGTGTGTCTCCTCATCCATTGTATTTTAACGAGGCGAGCAATGCGCTTGGGCCATATCAGGGGTGTCGCCGCATCTGCCCAACCGCTGGGAACACCCGCCCATCTCGCCACGGCAGGTTCAGCTAATGTGAACTCTACCTAACCAGCGCTCTGAACGTCCGCTAATGAAACGTCTGCTGACGTAGTTTAAAACTTTCCACTCGCTGTTCCTAATTAGCGAAACAGCTCGGGGACCATCGGACCAGTCTCCGCTGACGCTCCTTGCCCATCGCATGTGGGTTTTTTCGAGGACGATTCGAACCTCCGACGAGGGCCAAGAGGACAAAGCTCACTTTGTGTGGGCTTTTTCTTTATCATCGGCGCAATGAAAAATCTTTGGGAAGCTACCGCGGAACCGCCCCCCGAGTCCGAGCTTTTGACGGGGAACCGCAGCGCAGACGTAGCCGTGGTCGGCGCTGGATTCACCGGTTGTGCGGCGGCGCTACGTTTGGCACAAGCCAGCATCGACGTCTGTGTTCTTGAGGCGGAGGATATTGGCTATGGCGCATCAGGGCGTAACGTCGGGTTAGTGAACGGGGGCTTGTGGGTGGAGCCGCAGAAAATAGAGGCTGAGTTAGGCCAGGACAACGCACAGCGTCTTAACGACATGCTGATGCGGGCACCGGACGTGGTTTTCGATTTGATCGAAAAGCATAATATGTCTTGTGAGGTGACACGGGCGGGCACGCTGTACTGTGCGCATGCGCGACGTGGATTTCGAAAGCTTGAGCGGCGAGCAGAGCAACTCATCGCAGCTGGAGCACCGATTAAGCTGCTCTCGCCGGATGAGGCGCGTGAGAAGACGGGGTCGGACGCTTTCCACGGGGCGTTGTTTGATCTCCGTGCCGGCACCATTCAGCCGCTTAGCTACGTCCGCGGATTAGCGAAAGCGGCGAGTAGGGCAGGGGCCAAGTTTTACACGCGCTCACGAGTCAACGTACTCACACATCATGGCCAGCAATGGCGCGTGGCGACCAGTCAAGGTTCAGTAAGCGCTAAGTCGGTGATTCTCGCCACCAACGCATACACGGCGTCGCTGGATTCGGCGACGATGCCATCGTTCGTACCGATTCACTACTGTCAGTTTGCTACTGCGCCTTTAAGAAAGGATCTGGCTGCCAGAATATTGCCGGAACGTCAGGGAGCATGGGATACGGCGACAGTGATGTCGTCATTTCGAATGGATAACAATGACCGACTGATTGTTGGTGGTATCGGTCGGCTCGACGGGCCCGGCGCGCGTGCACACGCGGCATGGGCCCGTCGAAAACTGAAGAGCCTCTTTCCCGCGGTGCAGGCTCAGCACTTCGAATTCGGATGGTCGGGCCGCATGGCGATAACCGGTGACCGCTTGCCCAAAATCGCGAGGATCGGGCCTGGCGCGTTAATGGTGCACGGCTACAATGGTCGTGGCATCGGCCCGGGGACGATCTTTGGAACCGCTTTGGCGGATTACCTCTTAGGTGGTGACGAATCAGTGTTGCCCCTTCCCATCGTCGACCAGCATCGTGAATCATTCCGGTTGCTTAAGTCGTGCTTTTATGAGGTGGGGGCAACCGTGTTTCATTTGTTGAGTGCGCGGGTTAAGTAGGTGCTGCATGATTGATGATCACTGTCTTCGACAGGAAGCGGACAAGATCCGCGCCGAGCTTAAGCACCTTGACCAACTCGAAGATGTGCTCGACGAGGCGCGGAGCGAGTTCGAGCATGAATTGCGACGAGCGGGGGACGCGCTAGTGAGAGCAGGCGGACGTTCCTGGGGTGTCGAAAACCGAATTAAGGAGTTGAAAGGCAATATTGCGCGCAATCGCAAAGACCTGGACGAAAATGAAAAGCGGCGCCAAGAACTCGAAGCTCGCCTTAAGAATATCGAGCAAAAACTCTCCTAGAAATCGGTGGGGGCGCCGCCCTCTTGTTTGCGCTTGATGACAAACGCCTCAAGCTCCTCTCGCAGGCTCTCTTCCATTGGCGGTGGTGTGTATTCTTTGATGAGCTGTTTCCAGAGTTTGTTGGCACGTTCGAGCACTGTTTCCGACCCTGCTTCTTGCCAAGTCTCGAAATTACGCCAATCGGAAAGAAACGGACTATAAAAGGCAGTGCGGTAACGGCTTTGCGTATGAGCACAACCGAAAAAGTGTCCGCTGGAGCCCACTTCTCGGATTGCATCGAACGCAAGATCGTCATCGGTGGTGGAAACCGGTTGATGATAATAAATAAATTGTTGTAGGACTTCGCAGTCCATGACAAATTTCTCAAAGCTTGCGGCAAGCCCGCCCTCAAGCCAGCCGGCAGCATGGAACATCATATTCGCGTGCCCGCTTGTGCTACCCCAAAGCGAAAACACACTCTCCCACATGGCCTGCGCGTCGGCACAGTTCGCGGCGTTGGCGTTGGAGGCGCGCAACGGTAGCTTGTAACGCCTCGCTAACTGACCCGAGATCTGCATGGCGCGCATGTATTCTGGCGTCCCAAACGCGGGCGCCCCCGACTTCATGTCGACATTCGATGTAAAAGCACCGTAAACCACAGGCGCCCCGGGCCTTACCGTTTGTAGCAATGCGATCGCGGCCAGGCACTCGGCCGTTTGTTGGGCCAGGGCACCGGCGAGTGTTACCGGGGCCATGGCACCAGCAAGCGTAAACGGCGTGACCACGACGCATTGGTTACGTCGGGCCAGACGCATGGCGCCATCGAGCATTGGCCAATCGTGCTTCAACGGAGAGGAGGAATTGATGTTGGTAAACATTCGCGGCGTGGCCTCAAATTCTTCATGTGTTAGCCCAGCCGCGATTCGAAACATTTCTATGGCATCCTCAACCCGTACCGTGCCCAAGGAGTAAGCATGCGATGCCTTGTCGGTGAGCGTCAGCTTGTCGTATAGCGCATCGAGGTGCCGGGTCGACGCATGGAGATCCACCGGTTCGACTGGATATCCGCCAATCATGTGAAGGCAATTAAAGGTTTGCGATAGCTTTAGAAAATTCTGGTAGTCGGTGCGATTGCCTACTCGGCGACCGTGATCAATATCGGTTGCGTTCGGCGGACTTGATACCGGGCTCAAGGCGAGCTTGTCACCGCCAATGAAAATCTTACGTGAGGGATTGCGAGGTGTAATCGTGAACGTTGATGGGGCCTTGGCTACTTGTTGCATAACGAAGTCCCGATCCATTCGCACCTGATCGGAATCCGATGCGACATCACAGCCGGCGTCTTTCAGAATTGTCTTTGCTTCTTCGTTGAGGAAGTCGATGCCGATTTCCTCGAGTATGCGCATGGCGGTGTCATGGATGCGCTCGATGCCGTCGGCGTCCAGCGGCTCGATGGGCTTATCGGCGTATTGCAACTGCTTCCATTCGAGTTGCTTTAGGATGGGCCGTTGTTGCTGGGGACCTTGTTTACGACGCCGACGTCCGCGTTTTTCGCCGGCCGCTGATTCCTCAACCATTCATGTCCTCCACGCGGGCGAACCGTCGTTTCATAATAGAAGGCGCATGACATTGAACTTGAGTTGCTAGGTAATTAGGCCCGCTTGGATCTATCAAGTCGATCGCCGGTGTATCGCCAGGGGACCGAATGCTTGGCACACTGGCATGAGTTGGATGGTATTGATGTTGATATGGGGTGGGCGGGTGACCGCCCAGTGGATGGCGTCGGCGATGTCATCAGCCGTCAGGGTCTCGGTACCCGCATAGAACGCATCAACTTTGGATTGATCGCCCTTGTGTCGTATAGACGAGAATTCGGTGTCGCTCACCATCCCAGGCACGATCTCGGTAACGCGAATAGGCGTACCAAGCAGATCTGCACGCAAGTTGGTGCTGAATCGATCGACAAACGCCTTGGTGGCCCCATATACCGCATTTCCGGGGGACGGATACTGACCTGCGATCGAGCCAACGTTAATGATGTGGCCACGATTGCGTTCGATCATGCCCGGCAGGAAGATATGGGTACCGAATAGCAGACCCTTGACGTTCGTATCGACCATGGTTTCCCAATCCTTGTAGTCGGTGCGATAGGCCGGGTCTCGGCTGAGCGCTAGCCCGGCATTGTTCACCAGTACGTCGACCGCAACGAAGGCCTCTGGCAACTCTCGAATGGCGGTTGCATAAGCAGTCGTATCGCGGATGTCAAAGGCGGCGGTGTGCACTCGGCTCGAATCGAGTTCGTTCTTCAGGGCTTCAAGCCTGTCACTACGGCGACCCGTGAGGATCAGCTGCGCACCATCAGACGCGAAACGTCGGGCTGCGGCAGCACCGAAACCAGAGGTTGCACCAGTAATAAAGACAGTCAAATCCACGTTCCAGGTCCTCCAACTTTTTCATTCTATGGATTGACTTCTCGATCTCAACTAGAATATATTTAACCATATGGTTAAAGATAGACAACAGACTTTGGATCAGGTGTTCCAGGCGCTCTCTGATCCAACGCGGCGAGCTATCGTTCGAGCGTTGGCAAAGCGCGAGCGTACGGCCGGTGAACTTGCGACGCCGTTTGATATGTCATTGGCGGCGGTATCCAAGCATCTCAAGCTACTCGAAGAGGCAGGCCTAATGGCGCGTAGGGTCGAAGGTCGGACCCACTATTGTCGCCTCAATCCCCGGGGACTGGAACGCGCACAAGGTTGGCTGTCTTTCTACGAACGCTTCTGGTTGGAACGACTAGACCAACTAGCTGAAATCGTTAGCGAAGATGGATGAGAGGCGGATATGAATGATGCGGACACGCGATTAGTCATTAAACGTACCTTCCAGGCACCGGTGGACAAGGTATACACGGCCTGGACGACACCTACCTTGATGCAAAAATGGTTCATACCTGGCAGTGGGAGGGGTCGGAAGAGGAAACACTAGTGGCCATTGAATTTCATGCGCGTGGCGAACGCACCACTGAGCTTGTGGTCACACATGAACGCTTTACGACCACGCAAGCGAAAGAGGCCCACAACAAAGGCGGGAACGGCTGCCTACAAAACTTCCAGTCCTGGCTCGAAGGCGGATCCTAAACCCCCACGACCTAAAGATGTTTCGGTAAATCCCCCGACACCGGGTTGCGGGTTGGGACCACCTCCGGCCATGTTCTGGGCTATACTCTTGGCAACGCCCAGGGGTTTTGTTCCATGGAGTGGGGTATGGGTCGATTCCATAGTGTGTACGTTCAACGGATGATACTGAGCGTCAATCTACGTGACAGAAGGGCATATGTATGGCGCATAGCCCAGGCCCGGTCCTGTGCCCAACCCTCTTTCTGGAATAGCATGCGCTAGACGCGCACAATCTGCGTGCTCAAGGATGAGGCAAACTCATGAAAAAGAAGATTAATGTCCGCGACTTAAAGGCGGGGATGTATGTCTACGAGTTGGACCGGCCATGGCGCGATACACCATTCCCGTTCCAGGGATTTCAGATCGAGAATGACGAAGCCATCAGCCAGCTTAGACAGCACTGTGAACATGTCTTCATAGATCCCGATCGTAGCCTCGCAACAGTCTCGCCGATTCAAGCGTGGCGGGCGCCGCGGCCAGTGCCGGCAGAAGGGAAAAAAGGGCCCAAAGCCGAGCTCCACGAGGTTGTCGAAAAGACCACTGCCCATCGTCCAAGGCGAGTCTATCAAGATCAGACAACGGTCGAAGAGGAGGCGCGATTTATCAAGGAAACCCACGAGCAGGCTAGTAGCCTGGTTCATTCAGTCATGGAGGACGTACAACGCGGTGAGACCTTCGATGTTGGGACCGCTAAGAAGGTAGTGGATGACATGACGCAGAGCGTGCTGCGGAATCCGGATGCGTTGATTTGTTTTACCCATTTAAAGAAAAGACATGAATACACGGCCTTACATTCGCTACGCGTGTGTATTCTGGCACTCGCGTTCGGGCGCCACCTGGGATTCGATGAAGAGACATTGAACGTGCTTGGTATCGGCGCGCTACTGCATGACGTCGGAAAGATGAAGGTCCCGCTGGAGATATTAAACAAGCCCAGCAAGCTTACTGAGCATGAGTCGCGCATTATGAGGAACCACGTGCCATACGGGGTTGGTATGTTAGAACGAGCTAAAGGTATCGCCAAAAAAGCCATTGAGGTCGCACGTCTGCACCATGAGCGTTACGACGGGACTGGATATATGGACAAACTCAAGGGGGACCAGATCAGCGAGTTTGGATTAATAGGTGCGATCGTCGATGTCTACGACGCAATCACTAGCGACCGACCCTATGGTCATGGCATCGCGACCCTCGATGCGTTGAACAAGATGTACGTCTGGCGACAAACACACTTTCATCCCCGTCTGGTGGAGCAATTTATTCAGTGCATGGGTATTTTCCCAATCGGCAGCCTCGTTAGACTAAACAGCCATGACATCGGTGTGGTGAAAACGATGAATCGTGCCCAACGGCTTAAGCCACAGGTGGTGCTTGTCCTCAAACCCGATAAAAAGCGCCACCCCTTCAGAAGAACGGTTGACCTCGCCCATGAAACAAATGGTCGAGGCCAGCCCTACGAAATAACAAAGGTTCTCCCCGCTGGCTTATATGGGGTCCAGCCGGTGGACTACTTGCCGATTGCGGCCATGGCGCAACCTTCCCCGACGCCCGTCGGGCAGCATAGGGCACGGCAGCGAATCATCTAGGATCGAAGCCGCTTTAACGCGTTGTCGCTAGTCGACCGCGTGTACGGCGTCATGTCCAGGGGGCATAATTGCAACTTGGATGGACTGCGGTGCAGGACATGATGCTAGCGCGAGGAAAGCGATGAACGAGGAGTCATCGGGTTGGAGGCAAACCTTTATGGGCGGCGGGTTGCAGTGTCGACCGTTGGCGTCAACGATTGCGCCGCATGAGTTAGGGGTAGCAACACTAACACCGGTTGGAGATTTCGAGGCTGGTGCCTATCAAACCTTTACCCTTATATACACCGCGGGTAAGTATGGCATCGATGACTCGGGGTCACTTCGGGTATGTTTTCGTTTCGCGTCTGACCAAAGCCGCCCGCAATTCGAGGATCCTGCTCGTGTCGGATACACGACGATTAGTGCTTCCAATGATGCAGTTTTGCAGTATCGCTATGATCCTAAGGGCAATGTGCGGCCTTGGGATCGAACGCTCTATATCAAGGTCGTCCATGGCTTTTTGCGCGAGGGCGATACCATAACGATACGATTCGGTGACACCTCCAAGGGATCGCCGGGCATGCGCCTGCAGACCTTCTGTGAAGATACCTTCGAGTTCCATGTACTTGTGGATCCCATCGCCACCTATAGCTATCAGCCCTTGCCCGTGCAGCCGGCGATTCGGATCGTGGCGGGTGCGCCCGAACGTTGGGTGGCGGTATTACCAACGCTGCGTCGTGTGGGTGACGCCTTTGCACTTAAACTCAAGGCCGAAGATAAGTGGGGTAATCCTTCAGACAAGGTCGATACCGAGGTCTATCTCGTGTCAAACCTTGCGTTGCAGGGTCTACCGGGACTGGTTCGCTTTAGGCCGGGTGAATTCACCCATGTTGTCGAGGACATCACAACCCAAGAACCCGGCGATCTCGTCATTGCCGTCAAGCGTAAAAATGGCGATCTTCTAGCAGAAAGCAACCCGTTGCGACTCGTGGGCGCTGCGGATTTACTGCCATATTGGGCCGATTTGCACGGCCAATCGGAAGAGACCATCGGTACCAATAGTGCCCGCCAATATTTCGAATTCGCGCACGATAAAGCCTTCCTAGACGCCACGGGTCACCAAGGTAACGACTTCCAAATAACGAATGAGTTTTGGGCCGAGCTCGACCGGCTTAGCGCCGAGTTTAACGAGCCTGGCCGATTTGTGACCTTGCCCGGCTACGAGTGGTCCGGCAATACCGGCCTTGGTGGCGATCGTAATGTTTACTTCACCCAAGAGGGACGACAAATTAGGCGCTCTTCGCATGCGCTGGTCCCTGATCGTAGCGATCTGCACACGGATGCAAATACTGCTGGCGAACTGTTTCAGGCATTCGCACGAGCCGACGAAGACGTGGTGTGTTTTGCGCATTGTGGCGGTCGCTATGCCGACGTGAAGCTCGCCCACGACGGTCTCTTTGAGCACTCCATGGAAGTGCACTCGTCTTGGGGTACATTCGAATGGTTGGTGCAGGACGCATTTGAGATGGGCTATCGGGTCGGTATTGTCGCCAACTCTGATGGTCACAAGGGTCGGCCCGGCAGTAGCTATCCCGGCGCCTCGCTTTTCGGTGCCATTGGCGGACTCACGTGTTTACTCATGCCGGCGTTAACTCGAGATGCATTGGTGCAGTGCCTGCGTCGCCGTCGTCACTATGCAACGACGGGTGGGCGCATGGTCATCGATGTCACAGCGGAATTTCCTCAGGGTGGCACGCGCTATCATGACGATCCTGCGCTAGTGGACTCAAAAGGCGAGCCGGCAACTACAGCTATGATGGGCGACATCGTGCAATTGTCGCGCGGCGATGTCACCCTGAAGGTGGACATATTCGCATCGGCACCGATTGAACGCTTGCAAATCTTCAATGGGCTTGAATCGCTCGAAACGGTGCGAGCTCATACGCCAGCCGAACTGGGCAACCGCATCCGCGTGGTGTGGGAAGGCGCCGAGTACCGTGGTCGTTTCCGGCAGGTGATCTGGGACGGGGAGGCGACGGTGTCAGATAATCGTATCCTCGATGCGCGTCCGATTAACTTTCTCAACCGGGAAAAAACCCTCGAAATTGTCGGTGACAACAGGCTCACCTGGCGCGCCCTGACCACCGGAAATATCGGCGGCTTTGATGTATGGCTAGACGATCCTTACGGCGGCACGCTTAAGCTCGAAACCCCACTTATTAAATGCGGCATACCGTTAGAGGATATTGGGTTCGATGATGAGGTTATCGATAACTCAGGTGTGTTGCCGCGATTTGTCCGTATTTTTCGTCTACCGACAGATAATCCCCATCACACCCTGCGAATTCAGCGTACCATCAAGATAGTGTCCGATCGCGACAATCCGATCTTTATCAAGCTCACACAGGAAGATAGCCATATCGCTTGGACCAGCCCGATCTACTTTTTTCGCTGAGCTCCCCAGCCTGCTATTTCGTCTACCTGAATCAACGAGTTACGTCACCGTTAGTATCGAATCTTCCCAAACGCGTTTGCCGATGGTTTACTGTCCATTGACAAGAATGCTGAATGCAAGGAGGGGCCATGCACGTGCGTTTGGTGACACTCAAACTTAAGCCGGGGAGCATGTCGACGGCAGCGAAGCTGGCTGATCATGCGGCTTCCGAAATAAGGGGTCTGAAGGGGTTCAAAAACGTAACGTTCTTTGGCAACAGCGAGACCGGTGAATACGGCAGCTTGAGTCTTTGGGAAACGCAGGAAGATGCCGAGGCCGTAAGCAAAGCGACTGGGCTTCAGATCCGTGACGTTGTTGGCGACCTTCTCGCAGAACGACCAAGGGTTCGTATCTGCGAAGTCTACGGACCTAAAGGGTGAGCCGGAGCAGGCGCGAGCGGTAGTGACTACTTGATATTCCGGCGCCCAATCCCTTGCGGTTTGCGCCGCTTGAGTCGCTGCGAGGCCTTCAAGCGTTCATCGGCAAGCTGAATCAACGCTTCCTGACTGCCCTTACTGTTCTCTTCGCTCGGTCGCCGTTGCACATAGGTGCCATCCGAACGCATGTCCCATGCATTGCGATGGTCAGCGAGGTGAGTGTCGAGAATCCTTCGCAGTTCCGCTCGTAAGTCCACATCTTCCACCGGCGCTAACACTTCCACGCGGTGCTCTAAATTTCGCATCATGATGTCGGCCGAACCAATGTAAAATTCTTCGTCACCCCCATTTCGGAAATAGTAGATGCGACTATGTTCAAGAAATCGACCAACGATACTAATAACGTGCACGTTGTCAGATAGACCGAGGATACCCGGTCGCAATCGGCAGGTATCGCGCACAATGAGATCTACTCGCACACCAGCCTGGGAAGCCCGATAGAACGCTTTGGTAATGTCAACATCTTCTAAGGCATTCATCTTGAATTGGATTAAGCCAGGCGATTTCTCTGAGTGTGAATCGATCTCACGTTGGATTTTCTTTAATAACGATCGCTTCAATACCTTCGGCGCCGGCAAAATCTTGCGGTAGTCACGTTTGGGTGTATAGCCTGTAGTGAGATAATTGAAGAGTTCCGTCAGGTCTCGACCAATCGTCTCATCGCAGGTCAGCAATCCAAGATCGGTATACAGCCTAGCGGTGCCGGCATGATAGTTGCCCGTACCAACATGGGCGTACAAGCGAAGCCCATTGTAGTCGTTGCGCACGACGAGAATGACCTTGCAGTGCGTCTTTAGGCCGACCACGCCGTAGGTAACGTGGATACCCGCTTCCTCCATGCGGTTTGCCCACCGAATGTTGGCTGCCTCATCGAATCTCGCCTTTAGCTCTAGTGCGACCGCAACTTGCTTACCGTTTCTCGCAGCATCGATGAGATAATCGATTACTTTGGTGTCGGCGGATGTACGGTAGAGGGTTATCTTGATCGCTCTTACCTTAGGATCTCGACTTGCTTCTTTTAAGAAACGCTCAACCGACGTAGAAAATGACTCATAAGGATGTTGCAGCAAGATCGAGCCGACCTCGCGAATGATGTAAAAGATACTTCGCGAATCAACTAACTTTGGGTGATCGAGCGGCCGGTGTGGGGGGTCGTGAAGCAATGGCCCGTCAAGCGCGCTCAACTCAAACAGGTCCCGCATTGCCATCATGCCGTCGGTTTCGAACACATCGGCCACTTCGTCTAAACCCAGCTCTGCCGCCAGCATGCCACGACGGTCCGGGTCCATATCTTTTTGCACAACTGCGCGAACAATCCTTGCAAACTTTCGGCCGCGCACTTCAGATTCGATCATTGCTAATAGATCTTCCGCCCGATCCTCATCGCGCGATGTGTTGGCATTTCGAGTTACATGGAATACTTCGCAGGCCTCGATCCGCATCTTGGGAAACAGTAAATCGAGATTATGAGACATGACCTGTTCTAACGGGACCAAACGCTCGGAATCACTGACTCGCAGGAAACGCGGAATACCTGAACCTACCGGCACTTTAACGCGGGCGCGGTGCCGCTCTTCATCATTGTGGTAGTGCAAGGTGACCAACAGATTGAGCGAGAGATTGGAAATAAACGGGAACGGGTGGGCTGGATCCACCGCTTGCGGCGTGACTAGCGGAAAAATGTTCTTTAAGTAAATATTACGCAATTCCTTTTGTTCGTCTTTCTTGAGCGAGTCGTAGGCGACCACATGGATTCCGTGTTCCCGAAGCGCCTTCAGTAGTTGTGGCAGCAGCGCATCTTTTTGTGCCTCTATTTCCCGTACGACGACGCAGCATTCCTCGATCTGTTGCAGCGGGGTGCGGCCATCCACGGTTAGATCGCGCACCCCGGCCCCGACTTGCTGTTTAAGACCACCGATGCGTTTCATGAAGAACTCATCAAGATTAGAACTTACGATGGCCATGAACTTGATGCGTTCGAGCAATGGCGTGCGGCTGTCTTGAGCCTCGTGTAATACGCGGCGATTGAATTCCAGCCAGGTCAACTCGCGATTCAGATAGAGGGCGGGAGAGGTGAAGTCGATTTCCTCCTTGGCCTTCTTTTCGGGCCGCACCTTATCTGTTATCGGCTTGCTGGTGTCAGCCTTGCTATCTTTAACAGGTTTGTGAGCCGTGATAGGTGGTGTTGCATCTGCTACCGGCGTCAGCGTAACCGGTGCTTTAGTCGTCATGAGTTTGTGTCCTCAACATTTGCGAGTTGGCCCGATATGGACATTGAACCTGGTTGCGTGCCCCAATCAGTGAACTTCGGGCACGAAGTTTTGGTCTGTGAGCGGCGGCCGTACGTAGCCCCGTGCTTCTTGACGTAGCGGCAACTCGATCGCCGGCGGTGTCAGGTCTTGGTAGGGGATCATGCTCAGCAGGTGCTTGATACAATTTAGGCGCGCATGCTTCTTGACATCCGCGTTTACGACATACCAAGGCGCTTGCTTGATATCGGTGTGGGCAAACATGCTGTCTTTGGCTTTGGAGTATTCCACCCAGCGCTTTCGCGACTGCAGATCCATGGGGCTTAACTTCCAGCGGCGGGTCGGATCTTTGATGCGATTCTGGAAACGCCGCTCCTGCTCTTCGTCGCTGACCGAAAACCAATACTTAATCAGTTGAATACCGGAACGCACCAGCATACGCTCGAATTCCGGGCAACTACGCATGAATTCCTGATATTCGTCGTCGGTACAGAATCCCATCACCCGTTCGACGTTGGCGCGGTTGTACCAACTGCGGTCAAGCAACACCATCTCGCCGGCGGCGGGAAGATGCGCAACATAACGTTGGAAGTACCACTGGGTTTTCTCGCGCTCGGTGGGCGCGGGTAGTGCCACGACCCGGCAGATGCGAGGGCTCAGGCTTTGGGAAATACGCTTGATGACACCACCCTTACCGGCGGCATCCCGTCCTTCGAAGATGACAACAACGCGCAGACCGTCATGTTTGATCCATTCTTGCAGTTTGACGAGCTCGATCTGTAGCTTGGCGAGTTCTTTCTCGTAGTCTTTGTTTTTTATCTTCTTGGACTTTTCCTTCTTGCCGGTAGTTTTGGCCGCTTCTTCCATAAACCATTTTTGGGCTTTACTGGCCTTGGGCTGCTTGTTGTCCTTGCTGTTCTTCTTTTCGCGGGCGTCCTTCTTGTCCGAGCGTTTCTTTGCCATTCTCAACCCTCGCCATTTGGTATGGTTTCAAACCCATGGTAACGAGGGCTCGTGGCTCTGGCAAATGCGGCCAGTTGCCATGTTACAATCCAAGGATGCGATAACAGGCTGATTTTATGGGTAAACACTTGGGGCGAACTCGAATTTCGCACTGGTGACAGCTATTATTCTAAGGGGGTCCATGGTTTATCGATGGCCTTGGGGGCACGATGTCACGTGAGTTGATGCTTTTGCGACACGGTAAGTCGGACTGGGACGCGGGAGCGGCCACTGATTTCGAACGCCCGCTCGCGCCACGGGGTCGCAAAGCGGTAAAGCGCATGGGCCAATGGCTGCTAGAACAGGATTTGATCCCCGATTACATCATTAGTTCGCCGGCCGAGCGCACTCGCCATACAACCCAGCGCCTGTGCCGGTTTGCAAAAATTCCCGATTCTGGAATTGCCTGGGAGCCCAATATTTATGGGGCGAACCTAGATGTGCTGCTAGAAGTCATCGCCCATTGCTCGCGCGAATGGAACCGGGTGCTATTGGTCGGCCATAACCCGGGATTGGAATATCTTGTACGATATCTCGCCGACGAGTCTATCGTGAATTGGGATGCCGACAACTTGATGCCCACCGCTGCGCTTGCACAACTGGATATACCCGATGACTGGACGAAACTTGCGCCGGGGTCGGGCAGGGTGATTGCCATCACCCGCGCGCGGAAGTTACCTGATCCATAACATCTCGTCGCGACCGACTGCCCGATCTGCGTTTGCCGCCGACCTTAGGTAGGCCTTACTCATCCACCCCCACCAATGCCCGGCGTTGTCGGGTTCTCGCAGGTGTATAAAGGTCAACGCATACTTCTTACTCGACCATGCCGTATCAAAGGCAACAGCAATCGCGTCGCTACTGGTGTCTACTGAGATCTTGCGGTGACGCTGCGGACCATAGACAAAATCCAGATTATCCGGGTTGGCGAGGAAATCTAATTTTTCTTTCGAAAAAAACATCGCTGTCGTCAGTCCCGCTGCCTTGGCGACGGAGAACACGGTTGGTTGGCTATAGTACCCACGACCGAAGGTTTCCTCGGTGACCTTGTGACGGCTGGAATCGAGCCCAGTGAGCATCGACACATGGGCAGCGATGGTTATCGATGGGTGCACTGCCTGCGCGTTGCTGGCGTAGATACCTTGCCGTATGAGTCGTTGCAGATTGGGCATTCGCGTAGCGCTGAGCGCATCCGGCCGTAGGCCATCGATGCTGATTATGATCACGTGTTCGACCGGCGCTCCTTGTACTATGCCTGATAGCAACGTGGCGCCTGCGGCCGACAGAATCGCGATTAGCATCGATCCTCTTTTCAGACATGAAAACAGCATGGTCCTATTGCGCCGCTTTTGCTCAACTGGGGTTAAATGTATATAATCTGCACCTGGTCTCGTGATGTCTATCTGGCGTCGTCGGTGTTAATGGGCGATAACCTTGGCATACTTGTCTTGAAACTTGATTGATCCAGTTGTCGGCCGGCGGTCGAGGTGAAACCTACCGACGTTTCTAATCCGAACTACTTCCACAAGGTTGTGGACTGTCAATGGGCCTGTCCTGCCCATACCGATATACCCGAATACATTCGGCTGATTGCGCTGGGGCGTTACACCGATGCCTACATGCTCAACCGGGAATCCAATGTATTCCCCGGCATCCTCGGACGTGTCTGTGACCGGCCCTGTGAGCCGGCTTGTCGGCGAGGCCGGCTGGATCAGAAACCGGTGGCGATCTGCCGGCTTAAGCGAGTAGCCGCCGACCTGCGGGGTGAGATTGCTCACCGCCTGCCGAAGATTCCCAAGGCCAAAAACGGCAAGCGCATCGTTTTAATCGGGGCCGGCTGTGCCTCGCTCACCGTCGCCAACGACCTCCTGCCACTCGGTTATGAGATCACCATGTTCGAGCAACTGGGCAAGACCGGCGGACTGATGCGCACTAACATCCCGGCCTTTCGACTGCCGGCCGAGGTGCTGGACGAAGAAATCAATACAATTGTCGATCTGGGGGTGGATTTGCGCCTGGGTGCGCCCATCAACAGTCTCAAAGCGCTACTGCAAGAGGACTACGATGCGGTCTTTGTTGGTACCGGGGCACCCAAGGGACGCAACCTCGAGATCCCTGGTCGTTACGATACCGACCAGATCTTTGTCGGCATCCAGTGGCTCGAATCGGTCGCGTTTGGTCATGTGGATTCTATTGGTGAACGGGTGATCATTATCGGCGGTGGCAATACGGGCATGGACTGCTGTCGTACTTCACTACGTATCGGTGGCGAGGATGTGAAGGTTGTCGCGCGCAAGCCCGAGAACATGCTCAAGGCCTCAGACTGGGAATTGGAGGGTGCAATTGAAGAAAGGATCGAAATCATTTACAACCATTCGCCCGAGGAGTTTGTTATCGAAGATGGCAAGCTTACCGGCGTCAAGTTTGACCAGGTGGATTGGTACGAGGACGAACATGGTAAGTTCAGATCGAAAAAAATAGACGACGTTATCATACCTTGTGATTCGGTGATTCTTGCCATCGGTCAGGAAAATGCCTTCACTTTCATCGAGCGAGACATCGGCATTGAGTTCGATAAACGTGACATGCCGGTGGTCGACAAGATCACCATGCAATCCACACGCGAAGATGTGTTCTTTGGCGGCGATGCCGCGTTCGGACCACTAAACATCATCTGGGCGGTAGAACATGGTCATCAGGTAGCTATCTCCATCCATAACTACTGTATGGGTGAGCCCGTCGCAGAGCGATTGCCCCACACCATGAACCTGAGCAGTACCAAGATGGGTATCCATGAGTGGAGTTACAGCAACGACTTCGATCCCACCACCCGCCGACCGGTGCCCCATGTGCCATTGAAGGAACGTTTCGAGAAATTGAGTCTAGAAGTGGAACTAGGATTCGATGCCCAGCAGGCTGCCAAGGAGGCAGAGCGTTGCCTGAACTGCGATATCCAGACGGTGTTCAAGGCGGACCTCTGTATCGAATGCGATGCTTGCATGGATATCTGTCCGGTTAATTGCCTGACCATTACCGAAAACGGTCCCGAAGTGGAACTACGGGCGCGCCTCAACACACCAGCGTTAAAAAAGGTACAGGACATTTTTGTGTCGGAAACGTTGCCGCAAACCGGAAAGGTGATGGTTAAAGACGAAAATTCCTGTGTGCACTGCGGGCTCTGTGCTGAGCGCTGTCCAACCGGCGCGTGGGACATGCAAAAGTTCACCCTTAATATTCCCTACGCGGGACACGGTTCATGTCAAAGACCGCGAAAAACAGCATAAACGACTGCGTCATCAAGCTCGCCACGGTCAATGGCACCGGCTCGGCGAGCGCAAATGCGCTTTTGACGAAAACTATCTTTCGCCTGGGCATCCCAGTGACGGGAAAGAATTTCTTTCCCTCCAACATACAGGGTCTACCGACGTGGTATGAGATCCGCGTCAGTAAAGACGGCTATGACGCCCGTTCGGGTCAGGTCGACATCATGATCGCAATGAATGCCCAGACCTATGCGCAAGATCGGGATGAAGTTAGCCCAAGTGGTTACCTGATGTACGACTCAACTTGGCCACGGGGCAACGTGCTTTCGAGAGACGACATCACGTTGCTGGGAATCCCGCTCGCCAGGATGTGCAACGAAACCTTCCCCGGTGCTCGTGAAAGAGTGCTGATGAAGAACATAGCGTACGTCGGTGCGTTGGCGGCGCTGCTCGACATCGACATCAAGGTTATCCAAGACGTCCTGCAGGAAAGGTTCGGTAAAAAGAAAGAATTGATTGCGTCGAACTTGCGCGCGATTCGGCTTGGCTACGATTTTGCGATGGAAAATTTCGAGTGCCCATTGCCTATCCGAACCAAGCCGATGGACAAGACTACTGATCTTATGATGATCGACGGCAACACCGCAGCTGCCCTGGGATGTGTTTACGCCGGTGCCACCTTCGCCGCCTGGTATCCGATTACACCTTCGACCTCATTGATGGATGCCTTTGCGAAGTTCTGCGGTAAGTATCGAAGGGAGCCGGATAGCGGCAAGAATCGCTTTTGCATTGTCCAGTCGGAAGATGAACTCGCCGCCATCGGCATGGCTCTCGGTGCGGGTTGGAACGGTGCCCGTGCCTTCACTTCTACCAGTGGCCCGGGCATTTCGCTCATGAGCGAGTTGCTCGGGTTTGGCTATTACGCCGAGATCCCGGTCGTATTGTTTGATGTACAGCGGGTCGGTCCATCGACGGGTATGCCCACCCGCACCCAGCAGGGCGATCTACTTGCGTGTGCTTATGCCTCTCATGGTGATACCCGACATGTATTGTTGTTCCCGGCGAATCCGGAAGAATGTTTTTACTTAGCCGTCAAAGCGTTTGATTTGGCGGAACGCCTACAGACCCCGGTTATCGTGATGTCGGATCTAGATATCGGTATGAATGACTGGACCTGCCCGAAACTCGCATGGGATGAGGACTATCGACCGGACCGCGGGAAGATCTTGTCCTTGGAGGAGTTGCAGAGTCTTGACACCTTTTATCGCTACCACGACAAAGACGGTGACGGTATCTGTTATCGCACGTATCCGGGTGTGCATCCCAAGGGGGCCTATTTTGCGCGCGGGTCGGGCCACAACCAATATGGCGCCTATACGGAAGATCCGGCCGAGTACCAGAATCTCTTGGATAGGCTCCGGCAGAAATGGGAAACCGCAGCCGGTCTCGTCCCCGAACCCATCGTCAAAAGAAAGCGCGGCGCCACATCTGGCGTCATTGCGCTTGGCAGTAGTGACGGCGCAGTGACGGAGGCGCTGGACAATCTCGATGAGCCTATGGACTACATGCGCATACGAGGATTCCCGTTCGATGCCAAGGTGGAGAAGTTTATTAATTCGCATGAGCGTGTTTTTGTGGTGGAACAAAATCGTGATGCGCAGTTAAAATCGCTACTCACCCTCGAGCTGAATGTGAGCAAGCGAAAACTGATTTCTATTCTACACTACGATGGTTCTCCCATTACTCGGGATCATGTGTTGGGCGGGATCCATGAAGTGGGCGACGTTCCGCAAGAAGGATCAGCAGCATGAGTTATATAACAAAGCCTAGGGTCGGTTACTCGGGCCGAAAAAAGAATAAGCTTGGCCTTGCCATGCGCGACTACGAAGGTGGTATGTCGACGCTTTGTGCCGGCTGTGGGCATGACTCCATCACGGCGGCCCTGATACAGGCTTTCTTTGAACTGAATATTCCGCCTGAGAAGGTGGCGAAACTAAGTGGTATAGGCTGTTCGTCAAAGACCCCCGCTTACTTCTTGAATGCGTCGCACGGTATTAATGCCGTACATGGTCGTATGCCGGCGCTTGCTACGGGTGCCAACGCTGCCAACCGCGATTTGTACTACATCGGCGTGTCGGGTGACGGCGATTCCTTATCGATAGGATTGGGACAATTCGGTCATGCCATTCGACGTAATCTGAATATGCTCTATATCATCGAAAACAATGGCGTATACGGACTTACCAAGGGGCAGTTCTCGGCCTCGGCCGACACAGGAAGTAAGGCAAAGACGGGCGAAATCAACGCCCAGCCGCCTATAGATCCGGTGTTGATGGCGCTCAGTCTGGGCGGTTCTTTTGTCGCGCGCAGCTTTTCAGGGGACAAACAGCAGCTGGTACCGCTGATCAAGGCGGGCCTGATGCATCAAGGCTTTGCGCTGCTCGATGTGATATCACCGTGTGTGACGTTCAATGACCACGACGGTTCTACCAAGAGCTATGTCTATACGCGCGAGCATTTCCACGAGACCATCCATACCGATTTCGTACTTGAGACCGAGGAAATCAGGGTAAACTATGGCGAAGGTGAGGTCGTATCGGTCGAACTCCATGATGGTAGTCGCATATTGCTACGTAAAGTGGCACCTGATTACGAGCCCAAGAATCGCGGCAACGCTATTTCTTACATCCAACATCGTCAAGAAAAGGGTGAGATCGTGACGGGACTGCTTTACCTTGACGAGCAAGCCGGTGATCTCCACGCGATCTCCAACACCATCGACCAGCCCCTAAACGAGCTTAGCTACGATAAACTTTGTCCTGGTGCTGATGTACTCGAAGAGATATTCGAGGCGTATCGCTGAGCCCACGTTGACGTTAGACCCGCTGGCGCCCAATCACACCAAGCGAAGTTGAGGGAGGTGACGAGTGAGTAATCAGTCGATCGAGGATTATCTGCCTACCCATGCGTTCTTCTCCGAGCTGGACGACAACTTTATGAAGTTCCTGACAGATTCTGCCACGGAGCTCAAGATCAAGAAGGGCGATGTCTTGTTTCAGCAGGGGGAGCGTGCTGACAAATTCTATCTGTTGCGCAATGGGCAAGTATCTGTCCAAGTACCGGCGTTGATGGGGCCGACGCTTGAAATACAAACCCTGGGCGAAGATCAAATACTCGGTTGGTCTTGGCTAATACCGCCTTACCGTTGGAACTTCCAAGCCCGGGCGTTGGAAGATTCGGATCTGCTCGAGTTTGACGGCAGCGCTATATTGGCGCGTTGCGAGGAAGACCCGAAATTCGGCTACGAATTATTAAAGCGTTTCGCGGCGCTGATGTCCGAGCGGCTCGATGCCGCCCGTCAGAAGACGATGGATGAGTGGAATCCGCCGGGATTTGCCTAACAAGTCTAACCCTTCTACTTAATGTGTCGGCTACGCCGACGGGATATTAACGGGGCGCCGGCCCCGTACGACGAGTGACTTTTGTTTCGGTTGGTCTGTGCATCACCACCACACCGTCTTTAACCCTCAACGACTGACCACGTGCTTGACCTGAACCATAGAATCTCAGGGGCTCAGCGCAGGGGCCATCCCTGTGCCCGGTGCTGACGCGCGACTTGCTGCGCTCCGCTTTCCCTGCTATCGCTGGCAAGTCCAGGGCTCGCCTTCCGTGGCGAGCCCGTTCAGCGGGACAAAGGTCCACTGGACCTTTGTCTTGATCCGCTTCACCCCTCTCGCGCCCCTTCGGGCCCAACCTCGTCTGCTCTCGTCCTCGGCTTGACCGTAGGGGCGAAAACCCCTTTGACGGCTCACGCCTGACGGATAATTGCCTTGTGACTGCTGGCGACGGTAGAATCTTCCCAGGTAGTAGTGTTCTACCGCGGGCTATTCCCAGGCCCAAGTACTGCCAGGGAAGATGCTCACGGTCCCGCAAGCGTTTTCCCCCGCATTCGTGGCCGTGGCCGGGCGCTATCAATCTTCTGGATTGGAGGCACTTTGGTTACAGGCATGCGGGACGTAGTTGAGTTTTGCTTAAGGTTTCTTTTCCTCTCCGTCGGCAACAATCGCTGGCTACGCTGGTTTCTGGAGGCCGCATTTGTTGTAGTGGCCGTGGGCCTGGTATCAGTTCTAGGTAAGGATGCCGACCTGCTTATGCCATTTGCTATCACCGCTCTCAATCTCACCTACTTGGCAAGCCTGGGTGTGCTGCTTTTTATTTTAGCACTTGTTTTCGTATCCGTTATCGGTATCCCCTTATTCCGTTACAACGGCGTCTTGCTGATGCTCGCGGGTATCGGGGTATTCGAGTACCAAGTCTATGAGTACATGAAACTTGGTTGGTGGCAACCGTTCCCACTGCGCGATTTCACCGACGCGTTGTTCCTCACCTGGACCCTGGACCAGTCTACCGATTGGCCAGCCGTACTCCTGAGGAATTTCTTGGAGGAAACAGCACTATCGATTTTTCTCATTGCGATCGGTGCGCTGTGGTACGCGCTAGCAAACAAGTTTCTCGATACCACACTGCGTGATATTAGGCTGATCGAGTGCGAAACACTGGCGCCCGATGAAGAGCTACCGGCAGAACAGGTAGCCGCGTTGTCTGAGCCCGTGAACGCCGAGACTTTCGATGAGGTAAGGCCAGTGGTAGCAGAGCCGATAGTTTTGACAAAGGCAAGGCTAGTGCGACCCGTGCATGATTCACCGATTACGCCTCCGTGGCTGGCGCACGAGCGGGGAGATACGAGAGCCCAGGCAGGGGTTGCCGAGTTGGATCCACGCCGAAGACCGGCAGGTAAGTAAGGTCTTACGCTCCTTTTTTTGACGGGGCGCTAGCCCCGTTAATGCCGCGGTTAACCACACCCTCCCATCTACTGATTTATGTCAACGAAACAGGCATAGTTGCGTCGTATTGAAGCATTGAGCTATTACGTCACTTCTTATCGTTGTCGGAGGTTGTCGCCATGAAGCTTGATATAAAAGGAATGGCCATTACGTTGGGATTAGTTTGGGGTGCGGCGGTTCTTCTCGTGGGGACCGCGAACCTGATCTGGCCCAACTACGGTCAGGCGTTTCTGGAGCTCGTTGCTTCCATCTATCCGGGCTACACGGCGGGCGCGGGTGTCGGCCAGCTAATCGTTGGTACGCTCTACGGGTTGGTGGATGGTGCCGTTGGCGGTGCGGTGATCGCTTGGCTGTACAATCTTTTCGCGCGCGCGTGATTTTGAAGGTCTTAGCGTTGGCGAACCGCGCGGGTTTGTGTCAGCTTCGCTGACAATCTACTAACGGGGCGCCGGCCCCGTGCGGCGGGTGACTTTCGTTTCGGCCGATGTGCAGGAAGCACAAGTGCCGCAGGCGCAGGGATGCGCAGAAGCGGCCTCGGCTCGACCGTAGGCGACCTACAGGGACGTAGGAAGGTAGAGCAATGCAGGAGCAAATGCCGAGGCGAGAAAAATTTATTTCCAGCTCATGACTCACGAATTAAGGGTCACGAACGCGAGTTGAAGAAAGCAGGTAAAAGGACACAAAGAGCCTGTTGTTGACAGCACAACCGTTTGTGCGCTCCACTGGTAGATGCAAGGGTATATAGCCCTGCAATTCGAGGTGGCTTTATGTGCAAGCTTTGGTCTAGTCTCGTCTTACTCGTCGCGCTCCTTTCGATGATGGTGAGCCCTGCCTATTCAACCATCTACGTTTGGAAGGATGCCAACGGCGCCAACAACGCCAGCGACGATCCCCGCCGGATTCCCAGCGGCGTGCGGGTTCAAACGCTGTCATACGATGCGGTGACGCCGGCAAAAAAGGAAACATTGGCGTCGGTTGATGAATCCGACACGTGGATACCAACCACCGAGGCGAAGACTAGTGATCATGTTTCACAGGGCGAGTTCGCCGCGCTGCTGGCGGCCGAGCTCGGGCTGGGTGATGGCTTAAGTCCACAGGCGGCGGCGGATGTACTGGCTGACGCCCTGATTGCCCCGCGCCTCGGTAAGTGGGACCTGAATGCACCCATGACCCAAGGGTTGCTTGATCGGCTTGGCAATCTTACGTTAGCCGCCGCGAGGGCGGGGCACATTCCCATCGGGCTCGACGAGGCGCGCTTCGCTTTTGACAGCGCTACCGCCTTGGCCGGCATTTCCGGGCATTTCGTGGAAGCGCCGTTACCCACGTACACAGAACCGACGGTCGTGCGCGAGCGCATTATTGTTGTTGAAGACCATCCGTTCGCGCATATCGATCCACATCTGATTATCCAGGTTGGCCATGGACACCGCCATTTCATTCACAGACATGGCCACGGTTTAGGTTTCAAGCACGCGGTCCAGCCGCAGCGGCACCGACGTCATGTTAAAATGCGTCTCGGCTCAAAGCACAAACGCAAAGTTGTCCATCGAAAGAAACATCGGACATCCTTGCCAGGCGCGGACCGACGCAGAGCCAAAGTCACTTATCGGCGCCCGCACGTTCTTACTGCAAACGGTGCGGTAAGTATACGGCGTGCAGTGAGTCGCCGAGCCCTTGCCAGAAAGCATGCCGTGTCAGTCGGACAACGTCGTGTCGGTCTACGACGCGGCGGCGGTGTCCGAATGCACACCATTGACGGTCATCGTAGCATGGGGGGCGGATTCCGGCGCGCAGTGAGAGTTACGCAGTAACGTCGCTTGATGCTCCCTTCGGTGGTGAAACCTGCCTTACCACAGAAGGAAAAGCGAGCATCCGTCTTTTAATCAGGGGGTCGCAGGTTCGATTGCATCCTCAGCTCCGTAAGCGGTACACGCTGCGTCCCTGTACCACTCCTCCTGCACGGCCCACCAAAACTAGTGGTTTGCTCGCCTTATTTTTTGTAGAGAAGAATCCTTTTAGAAGGATTTGAGGCTAAATCAAGGACCGGTGCCCGAGCCGCCTGGGCGAATGAGATATACTGCAATTGAGACGTTCAACATTCGTTGTCTTCGATCCTCCATGGGATCAATCCATGATGTCGGAAGCAGCACGATTGGAAGCTGGCTTACCCTAGGAGTCTGTCCGAATAATAACAAGTGTATCAACTTTGGGTTCTGTGAAGAGGCTTGTGGGGTCGATGTGATTGTAGAGAGCGTGCTTGAGAATATTCTGACCATGGATACGCCATCCTTTTTAGAAATCGTCGACAGTCCCAAGTTCGAAAGTCGCTTCACGGAACGACTTCCAGCGGACCCTGAGACCTCGAACTACCGCCGGCAAGTCACCGGGGCCTGTTACTCACGCGTACTGCCAACTCGAGTTGCTGAACCTAAACTGATTGCTCATTCACGGGAAGTCGCGGACTTGTTGGAACTGTCGGCCGGGTTCTGCGCATCCACGAATTTTGCCGAGTTAATGGGGGGCAACCGATTGCTTGAGGGCATGGATCCGCATGCCACGTGTTACGGCGGCCATCAGTTCGGCAACTGGGCTGGACAGCTGGGTGATGGTCGTGTCATCAACCTCGGGGAAATCGTGAACCGGCAAGGCGAACGCTGGGTGTTGCAGCTGAAAGGCGCGGGGCCGACACCGTACTCCCGTTCGGCCGATGGTCTCGCCGTGCTACGATCCTCGGTGCGAGAGTTTCTTTGCAGCGAAGCGATGCATCATCTGGGCATCCCCACGACGCGGGCACTCAGCCTGATCTCAACCGGCGAGCAGGTGATGCGTGATATGTTTTACGATGGCAATCCGAAGTACGAACCCGGCGCAATCGTGTGCCGCGTTGCCCCGTCGTTCACCCGCTTTGGTAATTTTGAGATCTTTGCCGCCCGTCGTGAGCACGGATTACTGAAGCAACTCGCCGATTACACGATAGAAACCGACTTTCCTCATCTAGGCAAGCCGTCAAAAACGACCTACGTCGCATGGTTCGAAGAAATCTGCCGACGAACCGCCGATTTGATCGTGGAGTGGATGCGTGTCGGATTCGTGCACGGCGTAATGAACACCGACAACATGTCTATTCTCGGGCTTACGATTGACTACGGACCGTACGGTTGGCTCGATGATTTCGACCCGGACTGGACGCCAAACACCACCGACGCAAATAGCGGGCGATATCGCTTCGGTCATCAGGCTGATATTGCATTGTGGAATCTCGTTCAGCTCGGCAACGCGATCTACTCCCTGGTCGAGGAAGTGGAGCCGCTGCAGGAAGCCCTGAGAGTCTACTCGACTCGGTTCGAAGAGGGCTGGCATGCCATGATGGCCACCAAACTAGGGCTCCGCGGCTTTGTGCTGGAAAACGACACCAGGCTCATAATGGACCTCCGGGGCGTGCTCACTTCCACCGAGACCGATATGACCATCTTTTTTCGAAAGCTTGCCGAGACCAAAGTGGACTCCATAAGCGAGGCCTCGATATCGGATGAGAACTTGATTGAACCACTGATGCCAGCATACTACGCACCCGATCAACTGTCGGACGCTCTGGTGAGGCGAACGGCCAGCTGGCTACGACAATATGCCCGACGAATCCGTATCGATGGTACACCCGATTCCGTACGCAAAGCTCACATGAACCGTGTCAATCCAAAATACGTTCTGCGAAACTATCTCGTGCAATTGGCCATCGACAAAGCGGAGCAAGACGACCCGTCAATGGTGCACGAGCTGCTTGATCTATCGAGACGGCCGTATGATGAACAGCCCGAAATGGAACACTACGCAGGCAAGCGTCCCGATTGGGCGCGGGAGCGCGCCGGTTGCTCGATGTTGTCGTGTAGCTCGTGAAGAGTCCGAGCTTTAGAGGTTATCCCGGCATTCAAAATCTATGTCGGGAGTCCGACGATCGGTAAGCCATAGTGTCCGATACCCTCTGAGTGAGAAATAATTGCTAACAAAGAGTTTCACCGGACGGCAAAAGCATTGTTTCGCTTCGGCGGCCTGTGAGCATGCGAGTAGATGAGCCAGGCCAGGCCGCTCAGCTTGATCGTTAGAAAGCACCACTCTGGTAGGGCTTATCTATAGAGTCGCCGATCAAACAAGACGACTTCAACCAAGAACTCCAAGTCTGCCTGGCTACTGCCCGAGTACGTTAACGCTTGCTATCCGGTAGCGAAGGTGGTTTAGCTAAATCTAGGCATTCCTTGACTTTCGCCAGCGCGTGTTTTGTGCCCTTTAGGCTATAATGGAAATCCTGCTGGGCGGCGGAGACTGTCAGTATGTAGCCGTTCTGCAGCCACCAGAAGACATCAACACGATCTCCAACCTGGATTGACAATGAGGAGCGTTGCTTCGCTGATGCGGTAAAACGGCCAAGGTATTTTCGATCGACATAGAGGTCGATTTCATAGGTTTCGCCTTTATTGAACTCCCATTCTGGTTTCCCAAGTACTAACTGGAGGTCGTAGTCGGCCGTAATTACCATTGCCAATAGTGTGCCGGTCGTGTCCGTAGCAGTGATGTAGCAATGGCCGAATCTGCCTTTCTCATCCTTATAGGTGCCTCCGGCCCAAACGCCGCTAGAGAATTGCCAGAGCTCGGTATTTTGGGCACGCGCTTGAAACGCCAATAAGACCGTTAGAACTGCGGGGATAATAAGGAGCATCGATCGCGAGGGCCGGTAGTGTAAGTCCGGTGCCTCGCGGCGGGATGTGTGGTTGCTCACGGTTACCCCCCCCGGCCCCTCAGCAAAGTGATTAAAGCAGGACCACAAGGTTATTTTGGGCACTAAGGCCCTCTAGGGGCAAGTGGTATGTTGCCACAGGCGAGCTGCAGGGAATGCAAAGTATCCTGACGTTGAACGACTGCGCTCGCAGTGGAGGCTCACCATGCCCTGCTTCTACCTCACCCCCAAACACGACGACTTCAACCAAGAACTGCAAGTCTGCCTTGCCGAAGCCTTGTATGATGTGGATTCGATTGTGGCGGACCCAGGGGCTTACACTAACAGACGAACTCGCAACCTTACACAACCAGATTATGTCGAATCTTGAACGGGCGTGGGAACTTACTGGCGAACGCGAGAATCAGCTTACGGGGACGATGGTTCAGATTTCGCAGGTAGTGGCGCGGGAATTCAAGATGAGGAAATGACGGCTTACCTGGCTTTAATTAACATCGGCTTCATGCGGGTAGGGCGATCTCGTCTCAAAGGTAATCGCTGCACTCGAGACCGCAGGCATTTTTCTAGTTCAATAGTAACAGTTCTTTTCAGTATTTAGAGCCCACTGAAAGTGACTGAGGAGTGAGACATGAAGCGTGATTTGTTGGAACGACTCAAAGATGGCCTCGTATTGTGTGCTGAGG
>Ga0209980_10000190_pt1 | contig 31666 bp, 27 predicted proteins | sample CR02metaG_FD_183611 | JGI IMG/M metagenome (GOLD analysis project Ga0209980, IMG submission 183611) | Deep subsurface microbial communities from Mariana Trench to uncover new lineages of life (NeLLi) - CR02 metaG (SPAdes) (version 2) | ecosystem: Environmental > Aquatic > Marine > Ocean trench...
GCGCTCCATGCCGAAGGTCTGCTTGGCCCCCGAGCGGTCGTACGCGTCCTCGCTCTCGCCCAGCAGCTGGTCGGCGCTCGCGTGCACGTCCTGCAGGTGAAGCTCACCGGTGGGGGAGGAATGCAGGCCCATCTTGCGCAGCGGCTTTGACTGGGTGAGCCCGGGCGTACCCCGATCGAGCACGAAGCTCAGGAGCTTGCGGTCTTTCGGCTCGCTCCCGTCATCGAGCTTGCAGATGAAGACGATCGTGTCCGCAAACGGGCCGTTGGTGATGAAGGTCTTGTTGCCGTTCAGGATGTAGCCGCCCTCGCCATCGCGCCGCGCGCTGGCCCTCATACCGCCGAACGCGTCGGAGCCGGAGCCGGGCTCCGTGATGGCCCAGGCGCCGATCTTCTCGAACGTGAGGAGTGGCAAGGCCCAGCGTTCCTTCTGGGCGCGGGTCCCCCGCCCGAGGATCGCAGCCGACGTCAGGCCCACGCTTACACCCATGGCCGTCACCATGCCTGGGCAATAGCGCGAGAGCTCCAGGGTCAGGATCAGCTGCATCGCCAGCGTCTCTCCGGACCCCTCCCGCTCTTCGGTCGGGGCGGCCGCCTTCTCCGCGCCGTCCTGCTTCATCAAGCTCTTGAAGCGCGCTCTCTGCATCTCGGCGATGCCGAAGGTGTCGTAGAGCTTGCGCAACACCTCGTAGGGCGGCGTGTCGCCGTGCTCGAGCTCCTCCAGATTAGGCACGATCTCGGCCTCGATGAAACGCCGCACCGCGGCCTGGAACGCTAGCTGCTCCTCGCTCCACTCGATCATGGGGTTCCTACATTCCGAGCTGGAGGCGCGCCGCCTCGGTCATCTTGCTGGGGTCCCAGGGCGGCTCCCAGACCAGATCGATGGCGGAGGAGCTCACACTGGGCACACCACGCACCTTCTCCTCCACCTCGGGCGGCAGGGTTTCGGCCACGGGGCACATGGGCGAGGTGAGCGTCATGGTGACCTTGACGCCCGCGTCCCCATCGATTTCGATGTTGTAGATGAGACCGAGCTCGTAGATGTTGACCGGGATCTCGGGGTCGTAGACCGTGCGCAGGACCTCGATCACGTCCTCGCGGATCTTCTCGAGAGAAGGCTTGCTGGCTTCCATTTCCGTCATCACTCCGTCCTCACTATCTCGTGGCGGCCCTCGAGCGCCGCACGCATCGTGTGCCACGCCAGGACCGCACATTTTACACGCAGGGGAAACTCGCGCACGCCCGCCAGCGCGGCCAGCTTGCCGAGCTGTTCGAGGTCGAGTTCGTGATCGATCGGGCTGGTGACCGCCTCCCGGAAGCGGGTGAAGATCGCCGCCACCTCGTCCGAGGTCTTGCCCTTGATGGCTTCGGTCATCAGCGAGGCCGACGCGGTGGAGATGGCGCAGCCCTTGCCCTGAAAGCTCACGTCCTTGATCCGGCCGTCCTCGACCACGAGGTAGAGTGTGAGCTTGTCCCCGCACAGGGGGTTGTAACCCTCCGCTGTACAGGTTGCAGGCTCGAGCGTCCCGAAGTTCCGGGGACGCTTGGTGTGGTCGAGGATCAGCTCCTGATACAGCTCGCGCAGCTCGGACATCAGCTGAAGATTTCGAGCGTGCGGTGGAGGCCTTCGACCAGGCGGTCCACCTCCTCGGTGGTGTTGTATACGGCGAAGGACGCACGGGCCGTAGCCGTCACTCCGAACCGATCCATGACCGGTTGCGCGCAGTGGTGCCCCGTGCGAACGGCAATCCCCTCCTGGTCGAGAACCGTGCCCACATCGTGCGCGTGGATCTCACCCAGCAGGAAGGAAAGCACCCCTGTCTTCGAGGCTGCGGTCCCGATCAGGCGCACGCTCGGAATCTTGGAGACCTCCTTCGTGGCGTACTCCAGGAGCTCGTCCTCGTGGGCCCTCACCGCTTGAAGGTCCAGACCCAGGAGGTAGTCGATTGCGGTCCCGAGGCCGATCGCACCGGCGATGTTCGGCGTACCGGCCTCGAACTTGTACGGCACACGGTTGTAGGTGGTCTTCTCGAACGTGACCGAGAGGATCATCTCTCCCCCGCCCTGATAGGGTTCCATCTCCTCAAGCAGCTCTCTCCGTCCGTAGAGTGCGCCAATCCCCGTGGGCGCGTACATCTTGTGCCCGGAGAAGGCGTAGAAGTCGCAGCCGAGCTCCTGAACGTCCACCGGCAGGTGCGGCACTGCTTGCGCGCCGTCGAGCAGGACCGGAACGCCGCGCATTCGGGCAAGCCGCACCATCTCCTGCACCATGTTGATCGTGCCCAGCGCGTTTGAGACATGGGCGAGCGCCACGAAACGCGTACGGGGTCCCAGAAGCTTCGAAAACTGCTCCAGCTCGATCTCCCCGCGCTCGTTGATGGGCGCCACCTTGAGCACGGCGCCAGTCTGCTCCCGCACCAGCTGCCAGGGAACGATGTTCGAGTGGTGCTCCATCTGGGAGATCAGGATCTCGTCACCCTCACGAATGCGCGGACGTAGGTAGCTCTGGGCCACCAGGTTGATGGCCTCCGTCGTACCGCGCGTAAATACGATCTCTTCTGAGGAGGGCGCCCGGATGAAGTCGCGGACTTTGTCGCGGGCGGCCTCGTAGGCGACCGTGGCTTCTTCGGAGAGCGAGTGGACGCCCCGGTGGATATTGGCGTTGTAGCTCGAGTAGTAGTGTATGAGCGCGTCGATCACCGCACGCGGCTTCTGGCTGGTGGCCGCGTTGTCGAGATAGGCAAGCGGCTTTCCGTGCACCTCGCGCTCGAGCACGGGGAAGTCCTTGCGTACACGGTCGACATCGAGCCGGCTCATCGCGTTCCCTGCCCACCGGACAGCCAGTCCCGCACGAAGCTCTCCATGCTCTCGCGAAGAGGCTCGATCGGCAGCAGCCCGGTTACGTCGCTCGCGAAGGCAAAGGTCAGGAGCGAGCGCGCAGCCTCGAGATCAATGCCGCGGGTACGCAGGTAGAAGAGCGCATCCTCATCCAGACGACCAATCGCCGCGCCGTGCGTGCAGCGCACATCGTCGGCGTAGATCTCGAGCTGGGGCTTGCTGTTGATGGCGGCGCTTTCCGAGAGCAAGAGGTTCCGATTGCTCTGGTGCGCGTTGGTCTTCTGGGCGTCGGGTCGCACGTGGATGCGTCCGTGAAAGACGCCTTTCGCGCTCCCATCCAGGATCCCCTTGTAGAGCTCCCGGCTCGTCGTATGCGGCATGGCGTGGTCGATCGTGGTGTGGTGGTCCACGTGCTGCGTGCTCCGGGCCAGGTAGAGCCCGTTCAGCGTGCAATGCGCGTGCTCACCGCCGAGCATGATCTGGATGTCGAAGCGCATGAGCCGTCCGCCGAGCGAGAGCGAGTGGGACGTGATCTGGCTGCCCGCCTCCTGTCTCGCCGAGAGTCCTGCGATGTGGTAGGCGTTCTCGCTTTCTTGTTGCAGCTTGATGTGCTCCAGGCGGGAGTCCCGGCCGGCGATGATCTCCGTGACGGCGTTCGTCAGGTAGACACCCTGCGCTGAGCCGATGTAGTGCTCGACCAGCAGCGCGCGGCTCCCCGGTCCGGCCACCACCAGGTTACGAAGATGGGCGGCGATCGGTGGATCCTCTCCCGTCTGAACAAAGAGGACGTGGAGGGGCTCAGCCAGGACCGCCCCCGGGGCGAGTTCAAGAAAGAGCCCGTCGCTCGCCAGCGCCGTGTTGAGCGCGGTGAAGGCGCGTGTCTTGTGATCCGCGCAGCGGCTGAGATGCGGCTCGATCCGCTCCGGCTCGCGCGCGAGCGCGGAGGCCAGCGAGCTGATGCATACGCCGGGCGGGAGCTCTCCTACGCTCGAGAGGGCGGGGACGTAGGCCCCGTTCACGAAGACGACCCGGGGCGCACTGCCGATGACCCGTGTGTGCGACTCGATCGCCGCCGGGCTGATCTCGCGTGCGCCCTGGGCAGGCTGGAAGGGTGTTTTCGCCAGCGTTGTGAGCGGGGTGAAGCGCCAGTCTTCCAGGCGGGTCGTGGGAATTCCGAGCTCGCGGAAGCTGGCGCTGGCCTCCCGCCGCAGATCCTCAAGCCAGGGCAGCCCATGTCCAGGCAGCCCGGCCTCGAGTGCGGCGAAGTGCTCGAGGAAGGCGCTTTCGGCGGGGCCGGCGGTCATGCCGACCCTTGCGCTTGCTCCGCCTCGAGCCAGCCGTAGCCACGCTGCTCGAGCTCCTGGGCCAGCGCGCGGTCCCCCGAGCGCGCGATGCGGCCCTCGATCAGCACGTGTGTGAAGTCCGGCACCAGGTAGTTGAGAAGCCGCTGGTAGTGAGTGATGACCAGAACCGCGTGACGTTCGGAACGCAGCGTGCCCACGCCATTGGCCACGATGCGGAGAGCGTCGATGTCGAGCCCCGAGTCGGTTTCGTCCAGCACCGCGAGCATCGGGTCGAGCAACAGCATCTGCAGGATCTCGTTGCGCTTCTTCTCGCCGCCCGAGAAGCCCTCATTCAGCGAACGGTTGAGGAGACTCATATCGATGTCCAGCAGCTTCATCTTTTCCTTTATCAGCCCCAGGAAATCGACCGCGTCGATCTCCTCCTCGCCGCGGTGCTTGCGCATGGCGTTCAGCGATGCCCGCAGGAAATAGGCGTTGCTCACGCCGGGGATCTCCACCGGGTACTGGAAGGCCAGGAAGACACCTTCGCGGGCGCGCTCCTCGGGCTTCATCTCCAACAGATCCCGGCCCCGGTAGCGCACCTCGCCCTGCGTGACCTCGTAGCCGGGTCGACCGACCAGCACGTTGGAAAGCGTGCTCTTGCCCGAGCCGTTGGGACCCATGAGCGCGTGCACCTCGCCCGGACCGATCGAGAGGTCGATGCCGCGCAGAATCTCCTTGCCTTCGACCACTACGTGCAGGTTCCGGATCTCGAGCATCGGCGGGTTTTTCACTAACCGATGCTGCCCTCGAGCGAAACGCTCAAGAGCTTTGAGGCCTCCACGGCGAACTCCATGGGAAGCTCCCGGAATACCTGCTTGCAGAAACCATTCACCAGCATCGAGATGGCGTCCTCGGTGTCGATGCCGCGTTGCTGGCAGTAAAAGAGCTGGTCATCGCTGATCTTCGAGGTGGTGGCCTCGTGCTCGACGATGGAGGAGGCGTTCTTCACCTCGATGTAGGGGAAGGTGTGGGCGCCGCAGCGGTCCCCGATCAGGAGCGAATCACACTGCGTGTAGTTGCGAGCGTTCGTTGCCCGCGGCCGAATCTGTACGAGCCCGCGATAGGACTGCTCGCCGTGGCCCGCCGAGATTCCCTTCGAGATGATCGTGCTGCGGGTGTTCTTGCCCAGATGAATCATCTTTGTGCCCGTATCCGCCTGCTGCCAGTTATTGGTGACCGCGACCGAGTAGAACTCGCCTACCGAGTAGTCTCCCTGCAGGATGCAGCTCGGGTACTTCCAGGTGATCGCCGAGCCCGTCTCTACCTGTGTCCAGGAGATCTTGGAGCGATCGCCCTTGCACTTGCCGCGCTTGGTCACGAAGTTGTAGATCCCGCCCTTGCCCTCTTTATTGCCGGGGTACCAGTTCTGCACGGTCGAGTACTTGATCTCGGCGTCGTCCAGCGTGATCAGCTCGACGACGGCCGCGTGGAGCTGATTCTCGTCCCGCATCGGCGCTGTGCAGCCCTCGAGGTAGCTCACATAGGCCCCCGCGTCCGCGATGATGAGGGTTCGCTCGAACTGTCCCGTGTTGGCCGCGTTGATGCGGAAGTAGGTGGAGAGCTCCATCGGGCAGCGCACGCCCTTCGGCACATAGACGAAGGAGCCATCGGTAAATACGGCGCTGTTGAGCGCGGCGTAGAAGTTGTCCCCGGCGGGCACGACGGAGCCCAGATAGTGCTGGACCAGATCGGGATGCTTCTGCACGGCCTCGCTGAATGAGCAGAAGATGATCCCCAGCTCGCTCAGCTTCTCCTTGCACGTGGTCGCCACCGAGACGCTGTCGAAGATGGCGTCCACCGCCACACCGGTCAGCGTCTTCTGCTCCTCCAACGGAATGCCGAGCTTGTCGAAAGTCCGGAGCAGCTCGGGGTCGACCTCGTCCAGGCTCTTGAGTTCTTCCTTCTGCTTGGGGGCGGAGAAGTAGGAGATGGCCTGGAAGTCGATGGGCGGGTAGTGGACCTTGGACCAGCGGGGCACGTCCGTCATCTTCGTCCAGCCGCGATACGCCTTGAGCCGCCACGCCAGCAGCCAGTCGGGCTCGTTCTTCTTGGCGGCGATGCTGCGGATCACCTCCTCGCTGAGCCCGGGCGGCAGCGAGTCCTGTTCGATGTCGGTGACGAAGCCGTACGCGTAGTCGCGGTTGGCCAGGCTCTCGATGTCTTGCGATGCGCTACTCATCTCTTCTCTCCCTGCCGCCCTGCGCGACGCCCGAGCCAGGACCGCCCACCGGACGGGGACTCGGGGAAGGTCTCTCGCCGGCGCTCTCGGGCTAGCTCTCCCCTGGCCCGCCCAAGCCGGGGGCAGCGTCCGTTGGTAACTCGAGACGCAGCAACATGGGCTGCTCCGGCTGCTGCAGGTCTTCGAGCGTGATGCTCTCCAGTAGCGCCCTCACGGTGCCTTCCAGCTTCCGCCACAGGGAGCGGACCGCGCAGTCCGGGGTATGGACACAGTCCTTCAGCAGGCCGGGATGGCCCTCGCAGAAGCTGTCGTCGAAGAAGCTGCCTCCGAGTAGCCGCAGCACCTGCCAGGGCGTGATCTCACGCGCGGGCCGGGCCAGGCGGTAGCCTCCGCCGGCGCCCCGGGTGCTCACCACGAGCTGGCCCTTGCGCAGCGCGCGCATGAGCTTGGCCGTGTACTCGGGGCTCAGGCCCTCGGCCTCGGCGACCTGGGCGATGGTGAGCGGGCGGGGTCCCTGGTGGCGGGCGACCTGGAGCAGGCAGCGAAGCCCGTATTCCTCTTGTGCCAGTAGCTGCATGGGGGGACCATAGGAAAATATACTCGAAAGTCAAGATTAACTTCGGCCTCTCGAGAGGGCCGCTTTAGCTAGCATCCGCGTGGTGCTGGCCCGGCTCGTGCCATTCGAGGGTCAGAGCCCTCGCGTCGCTCCGGACGCCTTCCGGGCCCCCTCAGCCTGGCTGATCGGGGACGTGGAGGGGGGGTCCGAGGCCAGCATCTGGTTCGGCTGCGTGCTGCGAGGCGCTGTGAATTTCGTGCGCATCGGCGACCGCAGCAATCTCCAGGACGGCTGCATCGTGCACGTCACGGGCGAGGGGCTGCCCACGCGCATCGGTGTGGAGGTGACCGTTGGGCACCGATGCATTCTGCACGCCTGCAGCCTGGAGGATCGGTCCTTTATCGGAATGGGTGCGAAGCTGATGGACGGCGCAGTCGTGGAGAGCGGAGCCATGCTGGCGGCCGGGTCTTTACTCACGCCTGGCAAGCGCGTGCCCGCGGGACAGCTAGGGGCGGGACGGCCGGCGCGCTACGTGCGTGAGGTCAGCGCCCAGGAGACCGCGGGCTTTGCGCAGGCCAGCGTGCGCTACATCGAGCTCGCCCGGACTTACCGAGCCTCACTCTGAAAAACCGAGCCGAAGGGCTCAGCTTCGCGTGCGGGCTGCCGATGCAAGAGGCAGCCCGCGCGAGCCAACGATGAAGCTACTCTTTCTCATAGGTAGTCCTAGGGAGGCCATCTCCCAGGCGCCGATCATCCGGGCCATGCAGGGCAACCCAGAGTCCTTCGAGGTCAGCGTGTGCGTGGGCGGGAAGCGACCCGCGGCTCTGGACGCGGCGCTCTCGATCTTCCAGATCGTGCCGAACATCCAGCTCTCGGTCTCGGTCCTCGATGGCACTCCGACCGAGCGCGCCGCCCGCATGTTCGAGCCGCTCGATCAGGTCGTGGCCGGCGAGAAGCCCGATTGGGTCGTGGTCCAGGGTGATGGCAGCATGGCCGCGATGGGAAGCCTGGTCGCGTACTACCGGCGCGTTCAGATCGCGCACGTCGAGGCGGGCCTCCGAAGCTACGACAAGTACTCCCCGTTTCCGGCGGAGATGAACCGGCGCGTGGCGGATCTTCTGGCGGACCTCAACTTTGCTCCGAGCGCCCACTGCCAGAGGAATCTGATCGATGAGGGGTTCCCGCGGAAACGGGTTCCGGTGACTGGCAGCACCGCTATCGACGCGCTGCAGCACGCGCTTCATCTCGACTGCGATCTCCAGTACACTTCCGTCTCGGCAGTGCCCTTCGATCAGCCCGTGCTTCTGGTTACAGTACGCTCCGAGGAAACGGACCTGACCGACGAGATCTGCAGTGCGCTGCGCCGCATCGCCACCCACTACGGCTCGCGCATCCACATCGTGTACGTGAAGCGCATCGATCCGGCTGCGGACGAGTCAATGGATTCGATCCTGGGAGATCTGGAGAACGTCACGGTCGTGCCGCCGCTGGATTACCTCGTGTTCGTCCACCTTCTGAGCCGCTGCCAGCTGGTCCTCACTGACTCGGGTGGAGTCCAGGAGGAGGCCTGCAGCCTTGGCAAACCGGTTCTTCTACTCTCCAACGTGACCGATCGGATCGAGGCGTTGGCAGAGGGAACGACGAAGCTCGTGGGAACGGCGGAGACGGGCATCGTCAAGGAGGTTCAGCAGCTGCTGGACGACCGCTCGGTGTACGCGGCGATGGCCCAGCCGTCCAAGCTTTTTGGCGATGGTCGCGCTGCGGCGGTGATCTGCCACGAGCTGCTGCACAGTGAGAGCAGTGGCGCCAATGTTCCCTAGAGCCACCAGGCGGCGAAGCACGCGTTCCTGTCCAGGCCGCTGACCGGCGGCTTCCCCCGCTGAGCGCGGGCACGTAACTCCCTGTTCTCACCTAAGGTTGAGGCGATCCTTGCCGATAATCGGATCATAGTTGCCTCTCCCAGAACGCGCCCCCTCGAAGCTCGGCGACAGAAGAGGATCCGTGGGAAAGAATTGCTCAGTCTCGATCGTCATCCGCGCATACAACGAGGAGCCGCATATCAACAGGCTTCTGAGGGGGATCCTTCGTCAGCACATGCGAGACGTCGAGATCATCCTCGTCGACTCTGGGTCGACGGATGATACGGTGGCGATGGCGAAACGCTATCCCGTCAGGATCCTCTCGATCAGCCCCGAGGATTTTTCCTTTGGGCGATCGCTCAACATTGGATGCGCCAAGGCGCAAGGCGAGTTCATTGTCATCGTCAGCGCGCACGCGTACCCGGTCTACGCTAACTGGCTAGAAAAGCTGATCGCGCCGTTCTCCGATCCCCAGGTTGCTTTGGCCTACGGGAAGCAGCGTGGCTGTGCTACGACAAAGTTCGCTGAGCATCAGGTCTTCCGGAAGTGGTTCCCCGATGAACGTCGAGTCAGCGGCAAGGATCCCTTCTGCAACAACGCGAACGCTGCCATCCGGCGCGAACTGTGGGAGACCAACCCTTACGACGAGGCCCTCACCGGGTTGGAAGACATCGCCTGGGCGCAGTCCCTGATCGAGCGCGGCCACAAGATCGCCTACGTGCCCGCGGCCGAGGTGATTCACGTACACAACGAGTCCAGCCGGCAGATATACAACCGTTACCGCCGTGAAGCGATCGCGTTGCAGACGATCTTTCCGCAGCAGAGCCTTACGTTCCGGGGATTCGTCGGGCTTCTCCTCCCGAACATCTGCAGGGACCTGGTCCAGTCCTGGCGCGCGGGCCTGCTCTTTAGCCGGATCTTCCAGATCATGAGCTTCCGCCTGATGCAGTTCTGGGGGACGTACAGCGGCTTCCAGCAGCTCGATCCGGTCACGGCCAAGCTCAGGAAGAAGTTCTACTACCCCCGGCGCCTTCGGAGGACGCTGAGTCTGACGAACGGGAACGACGCCCAGCTTCGCAGCATGTACTCCGGCACGAAGGCAGACGAAGAGGCGGATGAGTGACCGGTCTGATCGACATCTCGGTTCCGCTGCATTCCGGGATTCCCGTCTGGCCGGGTAGCACGGGATACCTCCTCACGCAGACCTCGTATCTGGACAACGGCGACGCCTCCATGAACTCGATGCTCGACATGGATGTACACGTGGGAACGCACGTGGATGCGCCCTGTCACTTCATTCCGGGTGCGGCGTCCAGTGAGGCGCTGCCTCTCGAGGCTCTCATCGGCCCCGCGTGCGTGGCGCTGCTGGAAGACGCGGAAGTCGTTACCCCCGAGCTGCTCTCCGGCTTGGATCTCGCGCCGAACGTGGAGCGGCTGCTGTTGAAGACGCGCAACTCGGAGCTCTGGGAGAAGGGCGAGAGCGAGTTCAGAAGCGACTTTGTTGCGCTCACCGCCGATGCCGCTCGCTGGCTGGTCGATCGCGGGATCGTTCTGATCGGGATCGACTACCTCTCCGTCCAGCGTTTCGGAGATCCCCCGCTCACGCATGAAATCCTCCTGCGGTCGGGCATGGTCGTTCTCGAGGGACTCAACCTCGCAGGGGCGGCGCCGGGTCGGTACGAGCTCATCTGCCTTCCGCTCAGGCTCGTGGGGTCCAACGGAGCACCGGCACGAGCCGTGCTACGGCCCCTGGCCTCGCGGGCCTCGTAACCCGAGGGAGCGGGCCGACATGACGCCGAGGGTCGTGGCGCTGATTCCGATGCGACACACCAGCGAGCGCGTGCCCGGGAAGAACTATCGCAAGCTCGGCGATCGGCCCCTCTACCGCCACATCGTCGATACGTTGCTCGGCTGCTCGCTGATCTCGGAGGTGGTGGTCGACACGGACAGCCCGGTCATCGTCGAAGGTCTGTCCAAGGATCTGCCCGAGGTGGGACTGATCGAGCGACCGCAGCACCTACGTGCGCCAGACGTTCCCATGAACGAGGTTCTGCTTCACGATGTATCGCTGCTCAAAGCGGACTTCTACCTGCAGACACACAGCACGAACCCGCTGCTGAGGGCCGATACGATCGAGCGTGCGATCGAGAGCTTCCTGGAGAGCCTGGCTCAGCACGACTCGCTCTTCTCTGTCAGCGCGTTACGGACGCGGCTCTGGGACGAGTGCGGCCGGCCGCTCAACCACGATCCCGCCGTCCTGCTGCGGACGCAGGACCTGCCACCTGTCTATGCAGAGAACTCGAACCTGTATCTCTTCTCGGCGGAGACCTTGCGCTTACGGCGCAATCGCATCGGCGAGCGCCCGCTTCTCTTCACGATCGATCGGATCGAGGCCTGGGACATCGATGACGAGCTCGATTTTCAGATCGCCGAGCTCCTTTGGGCCAAGCTGAGAGCGGCGTGATGCGGTCGCGCGTGCTCGTCACCTGTCCCCAGCTCCAGTGCACGATCGATCGCTACGAGAAGGTCTTCGCTGAGCATCAGATCGACGTCGAGCTTCCGAATCTGGTCCAGGCTCTCTCCGAGGACGAGCTCGTGGAGATCATCGGTGAGTTCGATGGCGTGATCGCGGGCGACGATGCATTCAGCGCCGCGGTGCTCGAGCGGGCCGAGAAGCTCAAGGTGCTCGTCAAGTGGGGTGTGGGAGTCGACGTGATCGACCTCGAAGCCGCGCGCCGGCTCGGGATCCACGTGTTCAACACGCCTGGAGTCTTTGCGGAAGAGGTGGCGGACGTAGTGCTCGGCTACATGATTCTGCTCGCACGCCAGCTCCATCGCTTGGACCGTGACGTCCGCGCAGGGGGCTGGCCGAAGATCTCGGGCGTCTCGCTACAGCAGAAGACGCTGGGCATCATCGGTCTCGGAAGCATCGGTCGAGTGGTGGCACAGCGCGGCGCGGCGCTGGGCATGCGGCTGATCGGGTGCGACGTCGCCCCGATTCTGGACCCGGTTTTGAATGAGCTGGGTCTCCAGGTAGCCACGCTCGACGAAGTTCTGGGAGCGGCTGATTTCCTCAGTCTGAACTGCAACCTCACGACCTCGAACCGGCATCTCCTGGGCAAGCGCGAGTTCGAGCGCATGAAGCCGGGGATGTTCCTGATCAATACGGCGCGGGGCAGGCTGATCGACGAGGCCGCTTTGGCGGATGCACTCGGTGTCGGAACCGTTGCCGGCGCGGCACTCGATGTGTTCGAAGAGGAGCCTCTGCCTGCTGAAAGTCCGCTGCGCGGGTTCCAGAGCTGCATCTTCGGCTCCCACAACGCTTCGAACACGGCCGAGGCCGTGGCGCGCGTAAACGCGACCGCCATCGAGATTCTCGTGCGGGAGCTTGCCAAGCCAGGGGACCGGGATGCGTAGTGTCGTGGTGACGGGGGCTGCCGGCGGCATCGGCCGCGCGACCTGCACAGCTTTCGCCGACGCCGGCTTCCGTGTGATCGGGATCGATGTGCGGGAAGACGCGGATCTGCCCTGTGAGCTGCTGCCCTTCGACGTGCGTGACTTCGCGGGATCGGGTGCGGCGTGCGAAGAGATCTGCTCGCGTATTCAGGAGCTCAGCAAGGGCTCACTGGACGCGCTGGTGAACAATGCGGCGCTGCAGCTGAAGCAGCCCATTGAGCAGGCGACCCCCGAGGACTGGGACGCCATCCTCCAGACCAATTTGCTGGCGCCTTTCTGGGCAACGCGTCGCCTGCTTCCGCTGCTGCGTGCCGCGAAGGGATGTGTGGTCAACATGGCTAGCATTCACGCGTACGCCACCAAGCCCGGATTCACGCTCTACGCGACCAGCAAGGGGGCTCTCGTCACGCTCACCCGAGCAATGGCGCTCGAGCTCGCGCCCGACGTCCGCGTCAACGCCGTGCTGCCCGCGGCCACGGACACGCCCATGCTGCGGGCCAGTCTCGGGAACCAGGATGACGTGGTGGACAGTATCGGGCGCTATCACCCGCTCGGGCGGATTGCGGAGGCCGCCGAGGTGGCGCGCGCGGCGCTGTTCCTGGCGGGTCCCGACTCCAGCTTTATCACGGGCGCGGAGCTCCGCGTCGATGGCGGGATCGGTGCCTGCCTGCATGATCCGGAGGCCTGCCGATGACGCGGCCCGGTGCACAGGCGCTGCCTCTGATCCCCACATTGCGTCCGAAGGTCCAGATTCGCAACGTGCAGATCCAGACGCATTCCCGCTGCAACGCAGACTGCGTCTTCTGTCCCTACAGCGAGAGTGAGCACTATGAAAATCCCGGAACCATGCCGGATGAGCTCTGGGAGAAGGTGCTGAGAGACCTGACTCCGTTCGCCGAAGGCATCAATCGAGGCAAGGTGTGCCCGTATCTGATGCAGGAGCCGCTCATCGACAAGTCGATCTTCGAGAAGATCGAACAGATCTACAGCGTTTTCCCCCAGACCTGTGTCGAGATCAGCACCAACGGAGCGGCCCTGACCGAGCGCGTCGTCGCACGCCTGATCGAGCTCTTCCGCGGGCGTCGGCATGAGCTCTGGGTGAGTCATCACGGCATCGATGCCGAGACGCTCGAGCACATCATGAAGATCAATTACAAGCAGGCACACGCCAACCTGATCAACCTGCTCAAGACATCGGAGGGTCAGCTCAAGGTCAAGATACGGGGTGCCGGCGAGAGTCGCGATGGCAAACATCGCTACTTCAGCAGGGAAGCGTACCTGGACTACTGGAAGCAGAACTTCTGCGAGTACGGCATCAACCCGCGAAACATTCACGTCGACGCCTTCACGTTCCATGATCGCGCGGGCGGGCTCCACCGCATGGATCGCGATGCCTACAAGCTGAACATCGGCAAGATCCGCGACATCGGCCCCGGCCATCAGCCGTTCCACTGCCAGCGGATCGATGAGTGGATCCACATCATGCATGACGGTCGCATTCGAATTTGCTGTATGGACTACCACGGTGAGGTGGAGCTTCCGAGTCTCCAGGACATGACACTCGTCGAGTACTTCGAGTCCGATGCCTATCGGAAACTGGTCGGGATGGTCACCGGGCGCGAGGAGTCACCAGAGGATTTTATCTGTAAGCGCTGTGTGTCTCCAGGAGGGTAGAGCGGAGTGGACTGGAGAAGCTGCAAGATCCTGGTGACCGGAGGGACCTCGTTCATTGGCTCGCACCTCTGCGATCTCTTGATCGAGCGGGGAGCCCGCGGGATCCGTGTGATCGATGACCTGACGAGCGGAGTGCTGTCGAACCTCCAGGCTCGCATCGACAGCGGGGCGATCGAGTTCATGCAGGGAGACCTGCTCCAGCAGAGCGTCGCGGAGGAGGCGGTCCGCGACATGGATGTCGTGTTCCATCTGGCCGCGATCCACGGCGGGCGAGGGTATGTGGATCTGCACCAGGGACCGTGCGCTCAGAACCTCGCACTCGATGGAATGCTGATTAAAGCGGCCCACGAGACGGGTGTGGACCGGTTCGTGTTCGCCTCATCGGGATGCGTCTATCCCAACCATATCCAGACGGACGTGAGTGAAGAGCTCTATCTGACCGAGGACATGGTGGGTCCGCCGTACAACGCCGACAACATGTACGGCTGGGCCAAACTCATGACGGAGATGACACTCGAGCATTATCACCGGGACTTCGGCTTCGAGTCCGCCTCGTGCCGGTTCTTCACGGTCTATGGGGAGCGCGGCGTCGAGAACCACGCGCTGATCGCGATGATCGCGCGGGCCTTCATCGGACAGGATCCGTTCGAGGTCTGGGGGGACGGTACCCAGATCCGCAACTGGACCTATGTGGGCGATATCGTCGAGGGCATGGTTCTGGCGGCCGAACACATCAAGGATGCGACAGCGGTGAATCTCGGCACCGAGGAACGCGTTCGCGTCATCGATGCAGTCGAGGAAGTCCTCCGCTACACGGGCCACCGGGCAGAGATCAAGCTATGTCCGGAAATGCCCACGGGACCCCTCAACCGAGTGGCCAGCAACCGTCTGGCGAAGGACCTGCTCGGCTGGGAGCCCAAAGTCAAATTCATCGAAGGGCTGCATCGCACGATCGACTGGTACTTCGGCGTGAAGGACCGTGAGCAGGTACGGGAGATGTTCACGCGAATGCTGACCGAGCGTTAGAAGGAGCGTCATATGCTTCATCTGATACATCGGGGGGACGGGCGATGAGTGCAGCGTTGGATGGGTCTCGCATGACGCTGGAGTCCTTGCGCGGTTTCTACGCGGGGAAGCGGGCATTCATCCTGGGGAACGGGCCGAGTCTGAAATCTCTGGATCTATCCAAGCTGCGTGACGAGGTCACCTTCGGTACGAACGGGCTTTTCTATCTTTTCGACGAGATGGGATTCAAGCCCACGTTCTACGTAGTCGAGGACAAGCTGTTTGCGGAAGATCGCGCCCGTGAGGTCAACGGGATCCGTGGCACGACCAAAATCTTTGGCCATTACCTGCGTTACTGCTTCGAAGACAGCGAAGACGTCCTGTGGGCAGACGTGAAGTTCGACTTCCGCGAGTACCCCGGTTTCCCTCATTTCTCCCGCGACTGTGCCGAGCACCTCTGGGTCGGGGGAACAGTCAGCTACCTGTGCATGCAGCTCGCGTATCACATGGGTTTCCAGGACGTCTACCTGATCGGGTTCGACCACAGCTACTCGATTCCGAAGGATGCCATCGTCGAAGGCAACGAGATTACGTCGACCTCCAATGACCCCAATCACTTCCATCCCGACTACTTCGGTGTGGGCAAGCGTTGGCACCTGCCGCGCACGGAACGGATGGAGGTGGCGTATCAGAGAGCCCGTCAGGCCTTCGAGGCGGATGGGCGCGGGATCTTCAATGCATCCCGCGGGGGTCGGCTGGAGGTCTTTCCCCGGGTGTCCTACGACAGCTTGTTCCAGCCTCCTCGCAAGGCGAAGCTCGTGTTTCCGGAGCCACCTCTCGGACCCGACGAGAATCTGCGCATCTCCGTGGTGGTCTGTACCTACCGCAATCCCGGGCTGCTGGAGAAGACGCTCGCCAGCCTGCTGAATCAGACGCTGGATTCGGCTCGCTACGAGGTCATCGTCGTCGACAACAACTCGAATGACTCGACGCCCGACGTGGTCGCCCGCTTCCCCTCGGTCCGCTACGTGTTCGAGCCCGAGCAGGGATTATCGGCCGCTCGCAACGCAGGCATCCGTGCCGCGAGCTCGGACATCATCGCATTCATCGATGACGATGCCGAGGCGGATCCGGGCTGGCTCCAGGCGCTGCTCGAGGTCTACGATAGCGTTCCGAACGCGCTGGCCGTCGGCGGCAAGGCGGACCCGATCTGGGATGCCCCGCCTCCGAGCTGGCTGGACGAGAACTACCACCGCCCGCTCAGTCTGATCGATTGGGGATCCGAGATCCGACCCCTCCGCTGGCCCGAGCGCATCATCGGTGTGAACTGCTCGTTCCGACGCGAGGTTTTCACGCGCATCGGAAGCTTTGACAGCGCTCTGGGGCGAATGGGTCCGTTTCTGCTCGGATCCGAAGATACGGAGATCCAGCGGAAGATCCACGACGCGGGCCATGACGTCTACTACACACCACGAGCGGTGGTACACCATCACGTACCGGGCTGGCGCATGACGCGAGCGTATCTGCTCGAGCGACAGCTCGGTAACCTCGTCTCTCTGGGGCTCACAATTCTGCGCGAGGAGGGGGATGAGGCGGGGATAGAGCGTGTGCTCTCGGTCCTGCAGCGGGAAGCGCACCGTGATTTGGTCGTTAGCAATCTCTCGAAGAATATCGCGGTCCTGGGAGGCGCATTCCGCTGCGTGCGCAGTTCGCTTCAGGCGACCGCTCGCTGGTCGCAGTTCGAGACAGAGCAGCTGGTGACGCGGGGCGAGATGCGGGATCTGCTGCTGACCGCCAGCGAAGCGATCGCGCGCGATGACTGGGCTGCCGCAGAGGGTAAGTTGCGAGCGCTCGTGAATCGCGCGCCGCTGGAGCCGGTGACGTACCTTCCGTTGATCGATCTCCTCATGGTCGCTCAGCGACTCGATGAGACGAGAGAGGTCATCGAGTTCGGGCTCGCCGTAAACCCGGGCGAGGTCACGCTGCTCCGTCACCTGGGCGAGAACCGTCGGCTGCGGGGCGATTTTGAGGGCGCGGAGGAAGCGCTGCGCGCCTCACATGAACGAGCCTCCAAGGAGCCGGCAACCCTGGTAGCGCTCGGGAAGCTCTCGGCTGTGCGAGGCGAGCCGCAGGAGGCCCTTGATTACTACCGGCGGGCCGTAGCTCTAGCGCCCGGCGATATCGAGTGCTGGATCAGCATTGCGGAAGGCGCGCATGAACTCGGCGAGCGGAGCTTGATGGATGAGGCGCTGCAGCGTGCTCGCGCGATCGATCCGGCGCGGCCTGAGCTGGCCGAGCTCGAGCGGCAACCGAGTGCCGCCGCGCCGCGTGAGCTGCGCTTGCTTAGCTCGAATGCGAGGCTCGAGCGCTATCGCGATTGCCATCGGGATCAGCGCTGCGTCATCATCGGCAACGGGCCCAGCCTGAACCGTATGGATCTCTCCTTTCTCAGGGACGAGATTAGCTTCGGTCTCAACCGGATCTATCTCCTCTCGGAGACGATGGACTTCCAGCCCAGCTACTACATCTGCATGAACCCCCTCGTGCTCGAGCAGAGCGTGCGCGAGATCCAGGCGATTCGTAGCCCCCGGTTTTTGAGCGCTCAGTGCATGGACCTGTTTCCCGAACGCGACGATACGGTCCTGCTGCAGCCCATGCCCGGGCCGAGCTTCGCACGGGATCCCCGCTCGGGAGTCTGGGAAGGCTACACCGTCACCTACGTGGCCCTGCAGCTCGCCTACTACATGGGATTCTCGGAGGTCGTGCTGATCGGCGTCGATCACGAGTACCAACTCCCGCCCGGGAATCCGAACGAGTCTGTCGTATCCACTGGAGATGATGCCAATCATTTCCATCCACGGTACTTCGGAAGTGGGGTGCGCTGGCATCTACCCGATCTCGAGAACGCCGAGGTGGGCTATCGCCTGGCCCACGAGTACTTCCGCGCCGATGGGCGCTCGGTCACAGACGCGACGCTCGAAGGGAAGCTCGAGGTCTTTCCAAAGCGGGACTACCGCGACGTTTTTGGGCTGGAGCGTGCTTCGGAGCCCGTTGTGGAGAAGCCGCCATCTGTGCCCGCATTGAAGGGCGCCCGGGCGGGTGCGGCGCTCAAGGCCACGGCCATCGTCTCCACCTACGGGGCCGAGAGACTTCTCGGGCCCTGCCTGGACGACCTGGAGCGACAGACGCTGGCTCGCCAGCTCGAGATCATCGTGATCGACAGCGGCTCGCCCGAGAACGAGGAGCGAATCGTGCGCGAGTTCCAGCGTCGGAACTCGAACCTCGTCTACATCCGGACCTGCCGCGAGACCCTGTACGAGGCCTGGAACCGGGGAGTCGCAATGGCGCGGGGCGAGTATGTGACGAACGCCAATACGGACGATCGGCACCGCCCCGATGCCCTGGAACGTCTTGCGCGGGAGCTCGATCGCCAACCCGTCGGGATCGTGTATGCGGACTCACTGATCACGACCGCAGAGAACGATAGCTTCGAAGCAACCCGGGCGAATCGTGTCTGGAAGCTTCCCCAAGCCTCCCCTCGGCAGATGCTGATGGATTGCCCTTTCGGTCCGCAACCGATGTGGCGCCGAGCGCTACACGACGATGTCGGGTACTTCGAGGGCAAGTACCGCCTTGCGGGCGACTACGAGTTTTTCATGCGTCTGGCACTCGAGCACGGTGCCCACCACATCGATGAGGTGCTGGGTCTGTACTATGAGTCCTCTGACAACCTCTCCTATAACCACGAGGCCATGCGAGCGGAGCTCGATGATTTCCTGGGTCGCTATCGAAGCACGACCCCGCTCGAGCAGATCTACCCGTTCCTGCGCGATGACACCTCGGATGATGCGCGCATGGCGGCCTGGTTTGATTATGCGAACCACCTCGTGTGGCAGACGCCCTACCCGGCGCTCGACTATGCGGAGGAGATCTACCGCAAGCTGCTCTCGCAGGCAGGGGACCAGGTCGAGGTCGCACACGGTCTGGCGCTGGCGCTGCTGCTCCAGAACCGCCCCGACGAAGGAGCGCCGATGCTGCGGGATCTGAGCCACCGTTCCGAGATCGCCGCCCACAATCTGCGCCTGCTGGAGGCGGGAAGCGACGTCAATCCTCGGGATCTGAGGATCATGACCATCGCGCATCCCGGCCTGCTCTCGCTGCCTCGCGTAATCCCGGCCTGGGAGACGCGGGTGCCGGTCGGGAAGTAGTCCGGATCGTCTCTGGCATGGAAAACGGGGGTCTCGGGATCAACCTGTTCGGCTTTTTCAGCGGAAACTTCGGTCTGGGTGTGACCGCTCGCAACTACGCGCGCCTGCTGCGCGAAGCCGGCCAGCGGGTCTGGCTCGTGGACGTGCTCGCAGACAGCGGGCGCTCCGTACGCGACGCGAGCTGCCCCGAGGATCTACATACGCTCGATGAGCCCGCTCCCTATGCGGTCAATCTCTTCTTTCTGAACCCGGGAGACCTATCCCGTATCATCGGAGTCGCAGCGCCCGCAATTCGGAGCTGGGATCGGATCAATGCATGTCTTCCCTTTTGGGAGCTGGGTGAGCTCCCGAAGGAATCAGTCGAGATTCTCGAGTCCTTCGACATCGTCCTGGCGGGAAGCCGCTTTAACTACGAGTGCTATGCCTCGGCGCTATCCGGCCCCGTCGTTCGCTACTGGGCACATCCGCTCTACATCGACGAGCAGGCGCAGCCCGCTCGTGAGCGTTGGGGACTCGACCCGGAATCCGTCGTGTTCGTAACGGCCTTCGATATGGCCAGCGATCTCAACCGGAAGAACCCATTCGGTGCGATCGAGGCGTTTCGATGCGCCTTTCCCACGCGTGACGACGTGCGGCTGGTCGTCAAGGTAAACAACGCCCATCTCGAGAAGTCCTGGCAGATCCATCTGGAGCGGCTGGATCAACTCGCGAATCGCGATCGTCGGCTCATTCTGATCGATCGCTCTCTGCCGTATGCGGAAGTTCTGTCACTGTATGCGAGCTGTGACGTTTTCGTTTCGCTGCACCGCGCGGAAGGCCTGGGGCTGTGTCTGCTGGAGCTCATGTCGATGGGGAAGACCGTCATCGCGACCGCGTGGTCCGGGAATATGGAGTTCATGACGGATTCGAACTCGTGTCCCGTGGGGTTCTCGTTCGTCCCCGCACGCGGGGCCACGCAGGAGGCTTACTGCGGCCAGAACCTTGCCCGAGAGAGTCGCTGGGCGGAGCCCGCGCTCGAAGAGGCGGCGAGCTGGATGACACGACTTGTGGAGGATCCCGGGCTGCGACGGCGCAGGGGCGCTCAGGCGGGCCGCGACTTTGAGGAGCGCCAAAAGCGGATGAGTGCCGAGGCACTCCTCGGCGCGATCGGAACCTATCAGCTCTCGAGGGCGGAGCCGGGAATGGATCCCGCGCTGGCAGCGCTGGGGTAGGGATTCTTAGCGACGGCCTCCAGCGTTTCGGCCAGGCCCAGAGCTCCCGCTTCGACGGTGTGGCGGGACAGGACCTCATTCTGGGCCGTGCGCGCGATCGTGGCTCTTCGCTCGGGATCGAGCGCGAGCTGCTCGAGGGCAGAGGCCCATGCCTCTGGCGCAGAGCCCACGAGCAGTCCAGTCCTGCCCGGGCTCACGGATTCCCGGATCCCGGGCAGGTCGCTGTAGATGCCAGCCGCACCCGCGGCCGAGTACTCGAGCCAGCGCAATCTCCCCTTACATCGATTGAACGCTGTATCGCGCAAGGGCGCCAGGGCGATGTCGAGTCCCGCCTCATGCATGACACGGGCGCGTGCTGGATAGTCGAGCGGCTCGGGCAGGACCCGGACCCCGGGTAGTGCGGCGAGCGTCGGAGTGACGCAGCCGATGAAGACAAAGCGCACTCGGCTGCCGAGCCGCGTGGAGACGTCGACCAGCGCATCCTCGATCAGCGCGAGGTTGGCGACGTCGCTGGCCTGTCCCAGGAAACCGATCGTTGGCGTCGTGGAAGGCTCGCGAATCGGTTGGGCCCAGAGTGAGGCGTGCAGGAGCTCGGGCAGCACCTGGATCGAGCTGGAGTATGCGGAGTAAGCCTGGCGCAGAGCGGCGGACGGGACGATCACGGCGTGGGCGGCGCGTAGCAGATCGGCGATGTACGGCCTACACAGGCGAGCGCGAAGGTAATCCGGATCCGTCCGGTCGGGCTCGAGGAGGAAGTCCTCGGCCTCGTACACGATCCGCTTTCCGGAATCGATGATCGATTGGATCACAGGCCAGGTTGCGCGGGCCGGGAACAGCCTCTGGATCAGGACCAGGTCGGCCTTATCGATGATGTCGAGATCGATCGAGGTGCGCGCGCCGTTGCGGCATGCCCCGAGTAGGAGCTCGATGCGCTGGCGCAGCGCGGCCAACGGGGTGAGTATGCGGACATACCAGGAGGCGGACGTCTCGGGCTCGAGGGAGAGCACCGCCATGCGCAGACCTGGGCTCAAGGCCTTGCGTACCAGGTCGGTGACGGGTCCGCGATCTCCTTGAGGCCGAGCTCGATCCCATCTACGGCGCGTGTGGCCGTCACGAGCTGATCGTGGCCGGGGCGCTGAGAGCCTGCGGCGAGCACGCTCTTATCGAGCGCGAGCTCCTGGGCCAGCCGCTCGCAGCTCGGATTTCCGATGAGCGCGGGGTACAGCTCGAGCGCTTGCTCGAGCAGATCACGCGCCTTGGACCGGCTTCCCGCAAGGTAAGAGAAGTCGGCCTGCCGGAACTGAGCGCAAGCTCGAATCCTGTCCCCGAACTCTTCGCGCGAGTCGGGATGCAGTGACTCGAGCCACAGCTCGAATGAGCGGGCCGTATCCTTAGCGATCTGCTCGTATGCGGTATGGCGGCGGCTCTTCGCTTGAACCTGACGAAAACCCCAGAGTCGATTCACCCAGACCCCCGGCCAGCGTGAGAGGATACGCAGCCAGAGGTCCAATAGAGCATTGTATTCGAGATCCGGGTTGAGACCGCCGACCTCCTGGATCAGCTCTCGACGTACGAAGGTGGACTCGTGAAAGGGCGTCGCCACCCCCTCGATCAGGTCCCAGAAGTCGATCCAGCGCGAGCGCCCGTCGGGTGTGCGCCCGGCCTCCTTGCTACCGGGTGCGAGCACGACACGCTTTGCCGTGACCAATCCGGCCTCGGGGTAGCGACCTAGAATCTCCGCGGCTTCTCGCACCGCTCCCGGCGCATAGTAGTCATCGCAGTGCTGGATTCCGATGACGCTACCGCGAGCGGCCTCCAGGCCACAGCGGAGCGCCTGGACGTACCCTTTGCCCTGCGCCTCGATCAGGTGGACCTCGGGATAACGGCTCACGATCTCCTTGGTACGGTCCGACGACCCTCCGTCAACCACGATCACCTCGAGATCGACATAGCCTTGACGCAGAATGCTGATCAGTGTCCGCTCGATGAACTCGGCGCCGTTTAGAGCCGGTATCACGATACTGATGAGCGACTGCTGCGCGGCGCCGGCCTGAGCTGCTCTAGGGGGCGTGAGCAGGAAGCGCCCGCCCTGAAGAAGACCCGCACAGTCTCTCGAGTTGGCGCTGTCGAGGTTCTGAATCGCATAGCCGCTCGACCTCAGGAGCGCCTCGATCAGGGCCTTCCCGCCCGGGTAGATGTCATCGACCCAGGAGTGCATCTCCAGGAAGATTCGAGCTCGGCTTCGCTGGAGCGTCTGCTGCAGGCCTTCGAAGGCATGGGCCTCGGCGCCTTCGATGTCGATCTTGATCACGTCCACCTGGGCGTTGCCGATGATGTGGTCGAGTGTAGCGGCTTTGACGGCAAACTTTGCACCTTCCACATCTGCACTGGTGGCCGAGCAGCCAACAGGCTTCGTCAGCATGAGCTTCGAGGTCGCGTTGTGTGCCGCGATATTCACAATCTCGACACGAGGCTCTCGAGCAAAGAACTCCCGCAGCAGCTCACAGCGGATGGGATCCGCTTCGACACAGATGATCCGCCCATCGTCGGGCATGTGCTTGAGGGCCAGGTAGGAGTAGAATCCGAGCTCCGCGCCGACATCGACGAACACGCGTGCATCCCGGACCTCTTCGACGAAGGAGTCCGTGAAGGATTCGTGCCAGCGCGTCGTGCGCCAGGCGCCGCCGTCGATGGCTGACCGCATCTCGGCTTGTGAGCTTCGCATTCCCTGTATGGCCTCGTCGGGGCTGACCTGCGCCTGCGCGCTGGTCCGACGAGCCTGCTCTTGGTAGTGCGGAATTTGCATGCTCATCCACACGCCTCGCCACGTGGTGCTCAAAAGGGGTGCAACTACCATTCCGTCGAGCAGGCATGTCCGTAATGTCGCTCGTTGGTCCCATGTTTGGCTTGGTGACATTCAACGGCGACGTTGCGTACAACCTCGGGTGCCAAAATTCCGATGGGAGCGCTGTCTAAATTCGAGCGGCGTGAGATGCGCGAGGCCCTGGATCGGGTGCTTGACGCATGGGATGAACACGACGTGGTGCCGGGGATCCATGTGGTCCAGTCGGACGTCGAGGAGGCGCTGACCTGCTTCCACGAGGGGTATCGGATGATCGCTACAGCCTCGATATTACGATGCTCGCGCGAGCCTGCCGCTCCGGCCTGAGCGATCTGAGGGGGAAGCTGGGCGCGTCCCAGGACTGAGCCCCGCTAGCCTCAGGGACCCGCCCGGAGGAGCTCCTTGTATCTGGCGTAGGACGGGACGCTGGCGAGGAAGCGCCAGCGCTCGAGACCTTCCCGATGGAACGAAATCTCCCTCAGATAATCCACGGCCTCCTGCTTTCGGCCGAGATCGAACAGGAGCAGGCACAAGCCCGGCTCGATGAAGCTTCTGGGTTGGGGACTCAGTGGGTCGAGGATCTTCTTCCAGTTGGAGCAGAGCTCGTCGGTGGTCCACTGGGTGTAGTGCCACTCGAGTGGCGGTTTCTCGAAGGTGATCGGTCCCCGCACCGCGAACGCGGCGCTGCTGCTACTGGGCACGACGTGCAGCAGCTGAAGCTGAGGAATGACGCTGACTACCGTGGCGATGGGATACGAGGGGGCATGGAAGTAGTGCTGGAACACGATCACGCTCAAGCCGGGAATCAGATGGGAGCCGAACTTGAGCAGCGCCCTGGTGATCTCATGGAAGGATTTGGGTGCATCGAGTAAGAGGATTTCAATTGGGCCGCCATCCCACTCCAGCTCGTCGAGCGAAGCCTTGGTCACCTTTACGTTCGGGTACACGGGGCGGACGTTCTTCTCAAAGTAGGGTTTGAAGTCTTCGCCTTCCGGGAGCGTGAAGCCCGCGTTCAAGCGCGGTGCGTCATAGGCCTTGGTCCAGGTGTACTTGTCGAAGCAATGCAGGTGGGAGGAGTACCCGTTGACGAGCAGCCCCGCCCCCAGGTGGACCGTGCTTCGGCCTAGCCATGTGCCAACCTCGACCACGGCTCCGCTTCCCGTGAAGCCCTCTGCGGTCAGCCAGTAGAGATACCGCTGCTCCTCGGGCGTAATGATGCCGGGAACACTCGGCAGCTCGGGCATGCAGGTTGTGAGGAAATCGCCCTGAAAGGGGATGGAACGCCTGGCCAGTCGTTCCTTCTGAATGGGACTGAGGCTGGGGAATGCATGCGCCTCCCGTCTCTGCTCCACGCGCGGGCGACTCTCGACGGCGAAGGGGCGCAGGGCCGCCGACCCCGCCGATGAGAACGATCCCTTTGCCCAGAGAAGCTGTGCCTGGAAGACGGAGAGGAGCTCCTGCTGCCGGACCTGATAGACGTCGATCGGCGGCGCCGTCTCCGGAACGACGTTTATTTGATCACATACCGACTCGTAGAGCTCGGCAAAGCGCCGCGTGGACTCAGGACTGTCCGTCAGCCACAGGAAGCTACGACCCTCTTCCGGAGGGGCCGAGCGGAGATAGCCCTGGAGCTCGAGCTCCACCGTCTTCGCCTCCGTATGGGACGTGAAACACGCCACATAAGCAGGCTCGTCCGGTACATGGGGATGCGAATCGGGCGGAAGCAGATCCTCATTCGTGTAACGATTACGCATGGACTGCAGCACCTGAGCGACGGAGCTTGAGTCGGGGGCGGGACCAGGCTGCGAGCTCCAGACGAGCTCGTCCTCGATGCACTTGAAGCGGAAGCCGGTTACGGCGGCCTTGAGCCATAGCTGGTGCTCGGGATCTGCGCTCGGCTCGAAGACACCCGTGGCTCGCAGCATCTCGCGCCGGAACACGGCGGTTCCGTGCGGGACCGGGTTGGCTTCGAAGAGCGCGGAGACGAGGCTTCTCCCTTGCAGCAGACCCGGATCGACGGTCGGAACCCCCGGTCGTCCGTGGAAGCTCACGTCGACCTCATCTCCCTCATCGAAGCTCGTGATCTGGCGCTCCAGCTTTCCGGGCTCGAGTACATCGCTGGCATTCACGAGCGCGACGAGCTCGCCCGTCGCGAGCGCCAGTCCGCGATTGAGTGCCTTCCATAGACCCCCCGGCCGGGGCTCGGCGCAGACATTCGTTCTTACACGCGGGTCGGGGGTGAAGAGCTTCAAGCCGCTGGGCGTCTCCCCGGGCCAGAGCACGATCAGCTCGAAATCCCGATACGTTTGATCGCGCAGCGAGCGCATGAAAACGTCCATCTCCTGGTGCTCATCCTCGACCAGGGCCAGGACGCTTAGGCGGGGCCTCGTCATATCGGGCGCGGGCTGATCTTCCTCTGGGTCTGCCGCTCGGCCTACGTCGCTCTCTACGAACTGGGGCGTATGCTCGCGGATCGCGGCGTGTGGGTGCGGCTTCTCCCGCGCCGACCCTACTTCCGGCGTCAGCAGGGCGGTATCCAGCAGCTCCTCCCTTCCAATGAGCAGCATGCGGTGCCCGCCGCATGTAACGAGGCGGTACGCGAGCGAGCCCAGCAAGCGGTCCATCCCGTTGCCGAAGGCTCCGATCAGCTCGGAATCGGGTACGCCCTCGCGGCCTTCGGAAAACTGATTGTTGCGGTCCTGGTAGAGCTCCCGGCTGCGCAGGTATTCGTGGATGACGAGGAACGGCAGGATCAGAGTTCCCTTGCCGAAAGGACGCGGCAGCGGGTACGCGGCCGACGGGGCGATCTCCTGCAAGTCGTCTACGACGATCAGCCCTCGGCGCGAGAGGCGAGGCAGAACCAGCTCGAGCTCTCGTAGACAGACCTCGGGATGGGCTCCACCATCTAGAAACACGAAGTCGACCTCCGCGAGTCGTTCGAGCGCCATCGGAAGCGTGGCCAGCGAGTGGCCGCGCATGAACTCCACGAAGCCGAGCGCTGCGGGATCCAGCTCCCGCAGCAGCTCGGTCGCCGCCTGCACGTGCTCTGGATCGTATTCGATGGAACAGAACCGTCCGGAAACCGCCTCCTTCCTTACAAAGCGCGAAATCTCCAGCGTCGAGAGGCCCTCGGCCTTACGAAACATGCAGCCGATCTCCAGCGCATTGACTCGGCCTGAGCTCGAGTGCGTCAAGACTGCCCCGAGACCTCGTTGGATGATGTCCTGCCGCGTGTTCATGCCAAAGTCTCCTCGGAGTTACTCCCCGGCTTCGAATCGTGATCGTTCTGCTCTTCCCGGCGCCCGCGGGCGAAGTGAACGTCCATCGCCCAAGGTTGGAGCACAACTCGTGGCGTCGCGAACCGCCATCCCCCTGGCATATGCCCACACCGGGCAGGGGAGGACGAGGGGAGCCATAGGCGACATCCACTCGGGACCCGCGTTATATTGCCGCGCCGCGAACCCAAGCTCGAAGGTCTCGATAGCGTGTCGGACATCTCTCTCATTCTGGCGGGGGTCCTCGTAGGAGTGACACACGTGCTCCTGGGACCGGATCACCTGGCCGCGTTGGCGCCCTTCGCGGTAGAGGCACGCGGCAAGGCGTGGCTGATCGGTCTGCGCTGGGGGGTGGGTCACGCGCTGGGGATCATCGTCGTAGGGCTGGTGGGCTACGCGGTCATCGACTGGCTGGACGTGGAGCTCCTCTCGGGCCTGAGTGAACGTCTGGTCGGACTTGTGCTGATCGCGATCGGGATCTGGTCCCTTGCTCACCTGCGCAGAGCGCGCTTGCCACGTCCGGACGCCGGCCATGCGCACGCGACCATCCCGGGGCACGTGCACACGCGCGCGGCCTTCCTGGTGGGAGCGCTCCACGGGGTGGCGGGGACGGGCAACCTGCTGGGAGTGCTGCCCGCGATGGCTCAACCCTCGTGGGTCTACACCGGCGCCTATCTGGTGAGCTTTGGAGCCGGGTCGATCCTGGGGATGGTGGCCTTCGCGTCCCTGTTCGCGCTGGTGGCACCGGCCAAGGAGTCCACCTACCGCTGGATCCTCGTTGCTGCGGGGGGCACGTGCCTCGCCATGGGCGTGCTGTGGGTCCTCTTTCCGGGGCTGCGCTTCAGCCTCGACGCAGGCGGATGATCGCCGGAATCATGCGCTGCGCGAGCTGGCTTGGAACTCTGCTCGCCAGCGTATCCTGCGTCGGCCCCGGCTCCGCCGGCCTCGCTCCCGGGCCTCCCTGGCAGGCCCCGAGCGGGCGCGAGCATGTGCTCGCGGGACGGATCTGGGATGTAAACGCCGGGGAATTTCTTACGCCGCGAGAGTTCATGGAGCGCGCACAGACGTCTCGGTTCCTGCTGCTCGGTGAGAAGCACGACCATCCCGATCACCACCTCATCCAGGCGTGGATCATTCGCGCCCTGGTGGCAGCGGGACGCAGGCCGGTCGTGGCGTTCGAGATGTTCTCGCCCGACCAGGTTCCCGCCATGCGGCGCCAGATCGCGTCTCATCCCCGGGACGCAATCGGCCTTGCAAGAGCGGTCCGATGGGAAGAGAGCGGCTGGCCTGAGTTCGCCCTCTATCAACCCGTGGTGGAAGCGGCCTTGTCTGCGGATCTCGTGCTGCAAGCCGCGAATCTCTCGCGCATGGAGCTCGACGGGCTCCGCCGGAACGGAATCGTGTCGCTGGATAAGAGCTTCGTTGAGCGCTTCGGCCTCGCCCAGGCTCTTCCCGAAGACCGGTACAGAGTGCTGGTAGAGGAAATCCAAAGAGCGCATTGCGGATACGCACCCGAAGACGCTCTCGCGGGAATGATCGACGTACAGCGGGCTCGCGATGCACGGATGGCGGCGGTCCTGCGCGAGGTCGTCGAGCTCGATGGCGCGGTCCTGGTCGCAGGCGCGGGTCACGCACGCCACGACCGGGGGGTGCCCGTGTACCTGCTTCGGGTGCAGCCGGATGCACACATCCTCAGTCTCGGTCTGATCGAGGTGGAGGCTGGTGTGAATACTCCGATCGAGTACGTCGACGTGGCAGAGCCGGAGCTCTTCGACTATGTGTGGTTCACTCCACGCGTCGACGATCTGGACCCGTGTGAGAAGTTCCGAGACCGCCTCGAGCAGCTCAGGGACGGACCGACGCTCGAGTAGAAGGCTGGCCCGCCGGGTATATAGATCGGGGCCGGGCTATGATAGTTGCGGTATGTCTTTGGGTGCCGGGAATATGCATATCCGCGTGGTCCATTGGGTCCTCATAGCTGCCCTTGCGGTTGGTTGCTCGGTCAAGCCGGTGAGCGGGCGTCCCGAGCTCGTGCCCACCTCGATGGAGCAAGAGCGAACGATCGGGCGCGAGGAAACCCTCAAGCTCGAGGAGCAGGTCGGCTTTCTCGAGGAAGAGAGGTTTGTGCGCTATGTGCAGGCGATCGGACGCCGTCTCGCGCGGCAGTCGCCGCGCCAGGACGTACAGTACCAATTCTACGTAGTCGAGCTGCTCGGGCCGAACGCCTTCGCGCTGTCCGGCGGCTATGTCTTCGTGTCGCGCGGCTTGCTCGCGCTGCTGAACTCCGAAGACGAGCTGGCGAACGTGCTCGCCCACGAGATCGGTCACGTCGCGGCACGCCACGCGGTCAAGCGGTTTTCACTAAACGCGCCGGTTGCGATCGCGACCGACCCGGGCGCCTGGGCCACGGGGCTCGTGAGCCAGCGACTCGGTCAGGTGGTGGAGGGGATCGGTGGGCTCGAGGGTGGGCTGCTACTGGCGCCCTACAGCCGCGAGCAGGAGCGCGAGGCCGATCGGATCGGTCAGGAGCTGGCCGCCGCTGCCGGCTGGGATCCTCGGGGGATGGCCTCGTTCCTGCACACGCTGAAGCGGGAGGAGGCGCTGAGCCAGGGCGGACCGAAGAGGATGCGCTTTCTCGACTCTCATCCCTCTACACCCGAACGGCTTCAGATGACCGGTGAGCGAGCGCGAGAGCTCGAGCGCTCTGTGATCGCTCCCATCGCCAGCAGTCATGTCGACTTCCTGGGGCGTCTCGAAGGACTACGTGTGGGTCCCAATCCGGCCGAGGGTCAGTTCATCGGGAGGCAGTTCCTCCATCCCGACTTGAGCTTCAGCTTGAGCTTTCCGGAAGGCTGGAAGACCTACAACGCGCGCGGCCGGGTTACGGCGATTGCGCCTGGCGCAGACGCAGTCGCCGTGCTCGAGATCGTGGGGAGAGGGGATGACCCATGGGAGGCCGCGCGCAAGCTCGGGGAGGAGGCGGATATCCGCTACTCCAAAGAACCCGAGGAGCTGTTGCTAGGCGGAAAGAGGGTGGTGCGAGCCATCGGCCTCTTGCGTGGCAAGGCGGTCGACCTGAGCTGGCTTCCGCACGACGGGTACATCTACCAGATCACCGGCATCTGCACGGAATCCGCTTTCGAGACCTACGGCGAGCGCTTCGCATCGGTCGTGGGGAGCTTCGAGCCGCTCACGGCTGCTCGGCGGGCTCAAATCCGTGACGTCCGCCTGCGCTTGATCCCCGCCCGGGGAGATGAGAGCATCGAGCAGCTCTTAAAGAGGGCGGGGTCCGTCTGGGGCCCGGACGAAGCTGCGGTGGCGAACGCTCTGGAGACGGAGAGCCCGCTGCACGCGGGGAAGCTGGTAAAGCTTCCGATCTCCGAGCCCTATAACTGAGCGAAGGACGTGGTCTTGGATAGGAGGTGGCTCTCGGCCTCGCTCACACTGGCCCTGTGGGCATCTCTCGCCTGTATGCTGCCCCCTCCGGTCGTTCAGCAGCGTAGCTACGCCTCCGCTAAGGCATTCCTGGGAAAGGTCGCGGTGGCTCCGTTCGTGCTGGGGGCGCGTCTTCGTACCGATGTGTCAGCTGGCACTGCGACCGAAGGGGATGCGGGCCCATTGGTGGAGCGTGTGGTAGCGGAGGAGTTGGCCGCGCGCGGCATCGGCGTGATTCCAGCGCGCGACGTAAAGATCGCATTCACGCGCGAAGGGATGAAAGAGCCCCGTACGGATCCCAAGGCCGGGGCTGCGATCGTGTTCGAGAACTTCGGTGCCACGGCGATGCTGCTCGGAGAGGTAAGCCGCTTCCGCGAGCGCGTGGGTGGGTTGCGGGGCGCGACCGGTCCGGCGAGTGTCGCTTTCGTGGTCACCTTGCACGCCGCGCCTAGCGGCAAGAAGCTGTGGAGCGCGCGCTTCGACGAGACTCAGGTCTCGTTATCCGCGGCACCGGGGCGGGCCCGCCGCTATCCCGGTGGTGGAGGACGCTGGCTGACGGCGCCGGAGCTGGCCCGCTTCGGAGCAAGGGCTGCCGCAGAGGCCCTGGTCTCGAGCCCGTGATGGCGACAGAAGCGCGGGGGCCCTGGCGCTTTGGGATCCTCCTTGCTGCCCTGGTCTTCTTCACGCTGCTGATGCCGTTCGTCGCCGAGGCGGATATCGCCGGCAGGACGTTCGTACGTGTGGGGCTCTCCGTGGTACTGCTCACGGCCATCTATGCGGTGAGTGACAAGCGCTGGGTTTTCATCGTCGCGCTGGTCTTGGCTCTTCCGACGCTGACCGTCCAGTGGGCGACTCATTTCATTCACACCCCGGCCGGCTCGATCGCGAGACTCTGTCTGAGCGCCTCTTTTTTCTGGTTCACCGCCGCCGTGGTCCTGGCTGGGGTCCTGCGGCAGCGCGAGGTGTCGGCGGATACGATCCTGGGCGGCATCAGCGTGTATCTGCTCATGGTGCTTGCCTTTACGCTGTTGCACCTGCTCGTGGCGACTCTGCAGCCGGGGGCGTATCAAGTTGTCAGCGCGGGGTACAGCCGCTTCGGTGTGGAGGATTTCGCGCTGGCGCTGTACTTCAGCTTCGTCACCCTCACGACTCTCGGCTACGGGGACATCACGCCGCTATCTCGTTTTGCGCAGATGCTCACCGGCGTGGAAGCCATGACGGGCCAGCTCTTCGTCGCCATCCTGATCGCACGCCTGGTCGGTATGCACGTCGGGCAGAGAGCGCGCGATTAGCTCCGTTTACTGAGGCGGTGCGGCGACGTCGGGACGAACGAGCGGGATGCGAGCGGCCAGCTCGTAGTTGATCACCGAGTCAAGCTTGTTCTCGATCTGGAAGTAGCGGACGACCTTCTTTGGCGGCAAGACCTTGTTGAACCTGCCGATGAACTTCTGCTTCAGCTTGGTCCGCTCCGCCTGGATGTTCAGTGACTCTTTCAGCATCTCCTGTGCCTTCTCGCCGGACAGTGAGTTGAACTCCTTGGCAAGCTCCAGAATCAGATCCGCGCGCCGGTCGCTGACCTTTCGCAGCGCCTCCTGGAAATCCTTGAAGACCGGCCAGAAAGCCTCGGCCTCCTGCTCCGTCAAGCCCATGTTGCTGGCGACAATGATCTGGCGCTCGGTCTGAATGATTGAGCGGGAGAGCTCGACCTGCTCCCTCGCTTGCTGCGCCAGCGCTGATGACGAAATGAGCAGTCCCAGAAGTGCAAAAATTCCCGCGAACCTCA
>Ga0209980_10000192_pt1 | contig 31496 bp, 28 predicted proteins | sample CR02metaG_FD_183611 | JGI IMG/M metagenome (GOLD analysis project Ga0209980, IMG submission 183611) | Deep subsurface microbial communities from Mariana Trench to uncover new lineages of life (NeLLi) - CR02 metaG (SPAdes) (version 2) | ecosystem: Environmental > Aquatic > Marine > Ocean trench...
TTTTTATGTCATCGTCAGTGGTAACGTTCTTGTCGAGTCGGACCGGCGGAAGGCCGGGGTTTTAGGTCCTGGCGACTGTTTCGGTGCAACCAGCTATGTCGACGGGGCCAGGCGTACGACCACGATCATCGCCGATCAAGGAGTCACGCTCGTCCGCATCAGCTCGACGCTGCTCGAGCAGGCCTCTTCGGGCACTCAGCTGCGCTTCAACAAAGTGTTTCTTCGCTCCCTGGTCAAGCGCCTTCAAGGTGTCGATCCGGTCGCGACTGTCCCGTAACCACAAACGCCACCCGTAGGGGTGATAACTGTCAGTCGTCGTCGGTGGGTTCGAAGGGCTCAGTGTCGCTGTCGGCGGTTTTTTGCAGAAGGATCTCGACTGTTTGCTCGGCTTTTTTGAGCGTCGTCTGGCATTCTCGCGTGAGCTTCACGCCACGTTCGAATTCTTTGAGCGCTTCCGCGAGCGGCAGCTCCTCATTCTCGAGCCGCTCAACCAAGGACTCGAGTTGCTCGAGAGACTTCTCCAGTCCGCTCAAGCCCACATTTTTCTTTGCCGCCATCGCGACTCCAGCCGCCACCATCACCGTCACCGCGCCACGGTACACAGCGGGCCTGACCCGGTCAATCACGGCCTGTTGACAGGTTTGCGGGGGCGGATTACATTAGCCGCTAGTATTAGACTCAGTCTAAATCTCGTTCTTCGGCGACCTAGAAGGCCTACAGGCAGCAGAACAACGAACCGACCATCTTCTCATCAGGAGGCAGACAATGGATCTGAAGGGTAGTAATACCGAACAAAACCTCAAGGACGCATTCTCCGGCGAGTCCCAGGCCAACCGGCGCTATGTTTACTTCGCCGCGAAAGCCGATGTAGAGGGTTACAATGACGTGGCTACCGTCTTCCGCTCCACCGCGGACGGTGAAACAGGCCACGCGCACGGGCACTTGGAATACCTGGAGGTCGTCGGCGACCCTGCTACGGGACTGCCGATCGGCGCGACCGAAGACAACCTCAAGGCTGCGATTGCCGGTGAGACGCACGAGTACACCGATATGTACCCGGGTATGGCGAAGTCTGCCCGGGATGAGGGCTTCGAGGAGATCGCCGACTGGTTCGAGACGCTGGCCAAGGCCGAACGTTCCCACGCGAACCGTTTCCAGAAGGCTCTGGACAGCCTCGACGATTAAAAAGGCAGTATTGAGGCGCCGATGCGCGATCCGATCGACTGGCGTAATCCCGAATACACGGCCGAAGAGCCGCTGCTGTCGGAGTTGGAGCGGGTCTTCGATATCTGCCACGGTTGCCGTCGTTGCTTCAATCTCTGCAATGTATTCCCGACTTTGTTCACGGCAGTCGATGAATCGGACACGGGGGACTTGGATTCTGTCCCGAAGAAAGCCTACTGGGAGGTCGTGGAGCACTGCTATCTCTGTGATCTGTGCTACATGACCAAGTGTCCGTATGTGCCGCCCCACGAATGGGCGGTCGATTTCCCCCATCTGATGTTGCGGGCCAAGGTGAAGCAATTCAAAGACGGCCGGACCAGCTTACGCGACAAGTTGTTGAGTTCGACCGATACGCTCGGCAAGCTTGCGGGTATTCCGGTTGTTTCACAGGCGGTCAACGCCGTGAACAGCTCCAAGCTCGGCCGGCAAGTGTTGCAGCGTACTCTCGGCGTGCATGTCGACGCGCCTGTTCCGAAGTACCACTCCAAGAGCGCGCGTCATCGTCTGCGTGACAAAATCGGGCGTGAAGACGTTCAGGCTGAGCCGGCCGGCGCTACGCAGGGCAAGGTGGTCGTCTTCGCGACCTGCTATGGCAATCGCAACCAACCCGAGCTAGTCGAGGATCTGGTCGCGGTATTGGAGCACAACGCGATCCCGACGGCGCTGGTGCGCCAGGAGCGATGCTGTGGCATGCCCAAGCTGGAACTGGGGGACCTGGAGAGCATTGCACGGCACAAGGACAGCAACATTGAAGAACTGTCGCAGTGGGTATCTGCGGGCTGGGATCTAATCGCACCGATACCGTCGTGTGTCCTGATGTTCAAGAAGGAATTACCGCTTCTGTTCCCGGAAGATGAAAAAGTCGCTACCGTTGCGCGAGCATTTTTTGACCCGTTCGAATACCTGCTGCTCCGACATCGGCAAGGCAAGCTCCGGACCGAATTCAAGAACAGCCTTGGCACGGTCAGTTACCAAGTGCCGTGCCACTTACGCGTGCAAAATCTCGGGCTGAAGACCCGGGATGTGTTGGAACTGATCCCGAATACAAAGCTGCAGATTATTGAGCGATGCTCAGGTCATGATGGTACCTACGCCGTGAAGAAAGAATACAACGCGATTTCGCGCAAGATTGCGCAGCCTGTTGCCCGCGCGGTAGACGGTGCCGCCGCGAATTATTTTACGAGCGACTGCCCGATGGCGGCAGAGCAGATCGCTTCGGTAGCGGAGTCTGCGGAGGCTACGCACCCTCTACACTTGCTGCGCCATGCCTACGGGATCTAGCGGCCCATCAAACTAGCCTTGTTGGACCACTAGCATGAAACGACTCACGCTTGCGGATCTGCTGAGTCTGGAGGAGTACCATCAGCAGCGCCCCGAATTTCGCGCACGAGCGTTAGCCCACAAGAGGAACCGCCAGGTCGCGATCGGTGCCAACGCGACCCTGTATTTCGAAGACCGGCTCACGGTCCAGTATCAGATTCAGGAGATGCTTCGGATAGAGCGAATCTTTGAACTCGAGGCGATTGAAGAAGAGTTGCGCGTTTATAACCCGCTGGTTCCCGACGGCAGCAATCTCAAGGCGACCTTTATGGTCGAGTTCCCGGACGCGGATTTGCGTCGACGCGAGTTGGCGCGCCTGACCGGAGTCGAAAATACCGTCTATGTACAGGTCGCGGGCTTCGAGAAGATCGACGCGATCGCCGATGAGGACCTGGACCGTAGCACAGAAGAAAAAACTTCTGCTGTGCATTTCTTGCGCTTCGAACTCGATCGTCCAATGTGTGCGGCGCTAAAACGCGGAGGCGCGCTTGGGTTCGGAATCGACCATCCGTACTACTGCCACTCCGTTGCGGCCGTTCCAGCGGCTGTGCATGACTCTCTGACAGCCGATCTCGATTAGCAGCCGTAACAGGCGTTACAATTCCCCTGCTTCTGTGTATTTGGCTCATTTGAGGCGAATAGTGAATCTATTTAACGAAAATGAGTGGCAAGTCTAGACCGATTTCCTGCCGCCACAGTAGATTCCGCCTAAGTCCGATCGATTGCCGAGGACGGGGATGGATGCATGACTAAAAGCTATCGCGCTGCCGACATCGAGGTCCTGAGCGGTCTGGATCCCGTGCGTAGGCGCCCGGGCATGTTCACCGATACCACCCGGCCCAATCACCTAGCCCATGAAGTCATCGATAACAGTATCGATGAGGCGATTGAGGGCTATGCTAAACGCATCGACGTCAAGATCTATAAAGACGGTTCATTGAGTGTTGCCGATGACGGCCGCGGGATGCCGGTCGACGTCCACCCGAAGGAGAAGATCACCGGGGTCGAGCTGATCCTCATGAAACTGCATGCCGGCAGCAAGTTCTCGAACAAGCATTACCGCTTCTCCGGCGGATTGCACGGCGTGGGTGTCTCTGTCGTCAACGCGTTATCGAAAAATCTCGAGGTGTGGATACGGCGCGACGGCAAGGAGTACAACATGAGCTTCGCCAACGCGAAGCGCCGTGGCAAGCTGAAGGTCATCGGCAAGGTCGGCAAGGCTAATACAGGGACGACGCTGCGATTTTGGCCGGATCCGAAGTACTTCGATAGTACGGCTTTCTCCATTCCGCGGCTCAAGCACGTCTTGCGGGCGAAAGCCGTGCTGTGTCCCGGCCTCGATGTCCGGTTGGAGGTCGAGAAGCCGAAGGAGAAGCACCACTGGCACTATTCTGGAGGCCTGGAGGAATACTTGAAGGAGACACTCGGAACGAAATCCGAGTGGTTACCGGAGGAACCGTTTACGGGGACGCTCACAGCCAAGAGAGAAGCCGTGGAGTGGGCTGTCGTCTGGCGAATCGATGCGGTCGCGCCCGTTAGCGAAAGCTATGTCAATCTGATTCCCACTGTCCAGGGCGGTACGCATGTCAACGGGCTTAGAGCGGGTCTTACCGAGGCGCTACGCGAGTTCTGCGATTTCAGGAATCTTTTGCCTCGAGGGCTCAAGGTCGCACCGGAGGATGTTTGGGAAGGAGTCGCGTACATCCTGTCGGTGAAAATGGAGGATCCTCAGTTCTCCGGGCAGATGAAAGAACGTTTAGGTTCGCGTGAATGTGCCGGCTTCGTCAGCGGAGTCGTGAAAGACATGTTTGCCTTGTGGCTGAATCAGCATCCTGAGTCGGGTGACCAAATCGCTCAGCAGGCGATTGGTAACGCACAGAAGCGTCTTAAGGCCGCGAAGCAGGTCATACGCAAGCGGGTCGTTGCCGGTCCGGCATTGCCCGGCAAACTGGCCGATTGCACGATCCAGGAGCCGAGCCTGGCGGAACTGTTCCTGGTCGAAGGTGATTCCGCCGGTGGCTCGGCAAAGCAGGCACGGACCCGGGAGAATCAGGCCGTCATGCCGCTCAGAGGCAAGATCCTCAATACCTGGGAAGTCGATTCGGGAGAGCTCCTTGCGTCCGAGGAGGTGCATAACATCAGCGTTGCGATCGGAGTGGATCCGGGCTCGGACAAGCTGGACGACTTGCGTTATCACAAAATCTGCATTCTCGCGGATGCAGACTCGGACGGGCTGCACATTGCGACCTTACTGTGTGCGTTGTTCCTGCGTCACTTTCGACCGTTAGTGTCGGCAGGGCATATATTCGTCGCAATGCCGCCGCTCTATCGCGTCGATGTGGGTAAGGAAGTCTTCTACGCTTTGGATGATGCAGAGCGCGACATGCTCTTGGATCGTATCGAAGCGGAGAAGAAAAAGGGCAGGGTAATGGTGACACGGTTCAAAGGGCTGGGTGAAATGAACCCGGCTCAATTACGCGAGACCACGATGGCTCAGGAAACTCGGCGCCTGGTCCAACTGACCATCAGCAGTAAGGATAACGTCGACGAGATGCTGGATATGCTGCTGGCGAAGAAGCGGGCATCCGATCGCAGGGAATGGCTCCGGCAGAAGGGCAATCTCGCCGACATTTAGATTCACGCGCTCTGGTTAGCATCTGCAAGAGCGCTCGCCCAGTCGCGATTGTTTATTGACGAGCTTAAGCAAATGAGAGAACAGGAACTCAATTTTGAAGGGATCGAACGGGTCCCACTGGCGTCGTTCACCGAGAAGGCTTACCTGGACTACGCCATGTACGTCATTCTGGACCGGGCGCTGCCATTTATCGGTGACGGCCTGAAGCCGGTACAGCGGCGAATCGTTTACGCGATGAGCGAACTCGGGATGTCTGCTGCGGCTAAACCGAAAAAATCGGCACGGGCAGTCGGCGACGTCATTGGTAAATTTCATCCGCACGGCGACTCGGCTTGCTACGAGGCCATGGTGCACATGGCTCAACCCTTTACCTACCGGTATCCGGTCGTTGACGGTCACGGCAACTGGGGTTCTCAAGACGACCCCAAATCCTTTGCCGCCATGCGCTATACCGAATCCCGTCTGACTCGCTACGCACAGGTTCTGCTGGCCGAGCTCGGCCAGGGCACCGTCGAATGGTTGCCCAATTTCGACGGAACCCTTCAGGAACCTGCGGTGTTGCCCGCACAGTTACCGAATCTCCTTTTGAACGGCACCAGTGGCATCGCCGTCGGTATGTCCACGGATGTGCCGCCCCACAATGTACGAGAAGTCGTTGCGGCGCTTCTATGTCTGCTGGATAACCCCAAGGCGACCCTGAGTCAGCTCACCAAGCACATTAAAGGTCCTGACTTTCCGACCGGTGGTGAGTTGATCTCTTCGCGAAAGGAAATCTTGCAGATTTACAAGACCGGCTCTGGCACGCTGCGCCTGCGCGCACGGTATGAAATCCAAGCGGGAGAGATGGTGGTCACGGAGCTGCCACACCAGGTGTCAGGTGCCAAGGTGCTCGAGCAGATCGCAGCTCAGATGCGCGCCAAGAAATTGCCGATGCTCGAAGATTTGCGGGATGAATCGGATCATGAGAATCCCACGCGCTTGGTGCTGACACCGCGGTCCACTCGCGTGGACATAGAGGCCACGATGAGCCACCTCTTTGCGACCACGGATCTGGAGCGCACGGTCAGGGTCAATATTAATGTGATCGGATTAGACGGCCTGCCGGCAGTCTACGGTCTAAGATCGTTACTGGAGGAGTGGCTTAAGTTTCGGTCGGCAACCGTTAAGCGCCGGCTGAAGTTCAGGTTGGAGCAGGTCACGAGTCGCTTGCATATCCTCGATGGCCTGCTGATCGCGTTTCTCAACCTCGATGCCGTGATCAAGATTATTCGCCAACAGGACGATCCGAAACCGGCTCTGATGAAGCGGTTTAAACTAAGCGACAGTCAAGCGGAAGCGATACTTGAGTTGAAGTTACGCCATCTGGCGCGCCTGGAAGAGGTGCGTATCCAGGGAGAGCAGGAAAAACTCGCTGGGGAGAAAGTCGAATTGGAGCGCCCGCTCCGATCCAAAGTGCAACTCACCAAGCTGATCAAAGGAGAATTGATCGAGCTCGCCGAGATTCATGGTGACGAGCGTCGCACCGCCCTCGTGGAGCAGGGTGCGGCACGGGCGATGGATGAGTCGGAGTTGATCGTCAGCGATCCCGTCACCGTGGTTCTCTCGGAGAGAGGCTGGGCTCGGGCTGCCAAGGGGCATGAGGTCGATGCGGAGACGCTTAGTTACCGATCCGGCGATCAGTTTCTGGCAGCGGCGACCGGGCGCAGTAACCAACTGGCAGTCTTTATGGACAGTACCGGGCGCGCCTACAGTCTGGCTGCCCATACTTTGCCGTCGGCGCGTGGCCAGGGCGAGCCTCTATCCGGACGGTTGAAGCCCCCCGATGGTTCTTCCTTCTGCGCGGTCCTGTTAGGTGCTGAGGAGGACAAGTGGGTGCTGGCTTCATCCGCAGGATATGGTTATGTGGTTACGCTTGCGGATCTCCACTCACGTAACAAGGCAGGCAAGGCCGCGCTCACGGTTCCAGAGGGTGCATCGGTAGTATCTGCTTCCGCCGTCGGCAAAACGGGGAGTCTGCTGGCTGCGGTATCGACCGACGGACGGCTACTCTTGTTCGACGTTGAAGAGCTGCCGGAGCTTGCTCGCGGCAAGGGCAACAAAATTCTGAGTCTGCCCGCAAAGGCGGGTGTCGAGTTGGCGGCGATTTGCGTGTTGGCTCAGGATCAGACGCTAAAGATCATCTCAGGACAGCGGCACATGACCCTGAAACCGAAGGACCTCAAGCACTATTTCGCCAGTCGGGGCAAACGGGGCAGCGTCCTGCCACGAGGCTGGCGTAAGGTAGACCGACTCCTTGCAGAGAGCTAGTCGCCCAACAAACTAGCCTGGCTGGACCACTGCTCAGCCGGTTTTCTTGTTTTCGGGAGACCATTCGAAGTCCGGTTCCCTCGTGATTTCGGGATCTTCCAAAATCACTTCGGCTTCCTGCACATAATAACCCTGCATATAGCTCACTCCGAGCTGGAATAGGACGGCCATGGTATTGGCGTCTTCGACACGTTCTGCGATCGTATCGATTCCCTTTTGGCGCGCCGCGTTAATGAAGCGCTGCACGGTTTCCTGATGCGTTTGATTGTCCGAGAGGCCCTGCATCAAGGAGCCATCGATTTTGAGATATTGCATCGGAATATTGCTGAGTATTTTGATCGGGTCGTGGTCGACACCGAAGTGTTCCACCGCGAAGGAGAAGCCCAGCGACCTCAGTCCAGAGACCAGAGTCTTGGCTTGAGCGAGGTGACGGGTTATCTCTTCTGCGCTGACCTGGAAACAAATGCTGCTCGTATCGATGCTACTGCCTTCGACTTCCTTCTCGAGCCAGTCCAGCAGAGTTTTGTCAACCACGGAATTCATAGAAAGCTTGACGAAAACCTGGTCGGGTTGGTGTTTACGGGAGAACACAATCGAAGCGTCGATTACCCAACGATCGAGCGTCCTGAGCATTTCGTGTCTTCCGGCGGCCGGCATAAACTCCCCTGCCGGTATCTCCTCGCCTTTTTTGTCGAGCATGCGAAGCACGGTGTCGAACCGGTCGCCTTGTTTGCCATGGAGGCTGACGATCGGCAGGTGTATCAGCCGAAAGCGATCATCCATCAGCGCGGACCTGATCTTCTCCACCCAGATGATGTCGGAGCGTCTAATACGAGTACCCTCGTCGGCTATCTCGGCTAGCACCACCTGGTTGCCGCCACGTTTCCGGCCACGGTTGTTGGCCTGTTCCGCATCGATCAGCACCGACTCAACCCGGTTGGCGCCACTTGATACTTCAGACAGCCCAAGTGTGCAGGTGACATTAATCGTCCTATCGGCAATTTCGAATAGATGGTCGGAGATCGCCACAATAACGTTCTCCGCCCAGGCCTCTGCATCCCGCACCGTTCCACGTTCCAGTAGCACGGTAAAGACGAGGCCGCCAAAGCGGCCGTACAGATCATTAGCCTGAGTTAAGCGACGAATGACTTCGGCCAGTTGCACGAGAATAGCCTCACTGGCGAGCGGGCCGATGTCATCTTTGATTTCGCCGAACTTGTCCGGACGCAGATAGGCTAGAAACCGGACGCCGCCGCGGGGGCTTGACTCAAGACGCTTCGTCAGTAGCTCGATGAAATGCCGACGGTGGTAAAATCCGGTGATCGGATCCCGGTGCACTGCTTCCTCCACAAGCTGTTGGGGGGCGGTGGATTGTGGTCTGGTGCTGGGCACAGTGAGTCTTATGGCTGTATCGCCATCGAAGACGGATCGTTTTAGCCACACCTCCAACGGTACCGCCGAGCCGGCTTTGGTGAGGGCGGTCACTCTCAGAGGTGTGGAGTCCCATTGGTCCTTCGTGCATGCGATGAGCCCGCCCTTCAGCGTAGTCTGGCTGCTGGGCTCAAAAAAATCCATGATCGGAAGTCCGCGCATCGCGTCGCCGTTGTCATGGCCGAATAACTGCGCCCACGCCAGATTCATTTCTACCAAAATCCCTTCTTGGGCACAGGCGACAGCATCCTCCGTCCCCGCTTTCAACGCGGTGAGTTGGTGGCGATACTGAGCCGCGGAGAGGAGGGTCTCGTTCAATGCTTGTTTGAGTTGGAACGCGTGCAGTTCGCGGTACGCAACAGAGCATAAGCGTTCCACATGCTGGACTGAGACCAGATCCTGAGCTCCAGCTTGTATGGCGGCGGCGATGGAGGATTCATCGATGTTTTCGCCGACCACCAGAAGGGGCACCATTGGCGTGCCGCCTTTGCGCAGCTGAGCAACTCGCTTGATCTCGGCAGCGTCACCATCGCTAAACAGCCACAGAAGCTCAGGGGAGTGCTTCTCCAGTGCGCCAGTCAGGCGATCGATACTGTCGATCCAATGACACTGAACCGTAGCCCCTAGATTGCGGAGAATTCGATTGAGAAATTTGACGTTCTCTTCGACGTCCGTTAGTACCAGCAAAGATACATGCGCCTGACTCATTCTTTATCGAATTCCTTATAGCGATATCAGCGCTAGATGGGCAAGGGGTAGGAAATGTTAGCACTCCGACATAGCCACGAACGGGCACGGGTCACAGATGACTTTTGCGGCAAATCCTTTTACAGACAGGGCCGCCTTAATGCGAGAATTGCTAAGGTTTGCAATGCGTTCGAGGGTTCCGGATAGGCTCCCCGAACCCGTCAGACCAGAGGTATTTTACTTAATTCTCCCGGGACCTCCTGAACGAGTTTCGGCACGAGATAGCCTGGGACTCGTTTTCTGAGATCAGCGATGAGCTTCAATGCCTTGCTGTCCTCGACTTGGAAATGAGCCGCCCCTGCCACGCGGTCGAGCTGGTGCAGGTAGTAAGGCAGAACGCCGGAGTCGAACAGTCGGTAACTCAATGATTCAAGGCAACCTACGTCATCATTAACGCCACGTAACAGGACCGATTGATTCAATAATAAAGTGCCTGTCGCGCTGACCTGTTGCAGTGCACTTCTGACAGCCTCATCGATCTCGTTGGCGTGATTGCTATGCACCACCAGAACGGTTTTGAGCCGTGTTTGCTCGAGAAGCGCAAGCAGCCCCCGGTCGACTCTCTCCGGCAACACGATCGGGAACCGGCTATGAATACGGACCGTAGTGACCGACGCGATGGTTTCGAGCTCTGCGACGAGTTCTCTCAGACGACGGTTCGAGAGGCTTAATGGATCGCCGCCAGACAGGATGACTTCACGAATTGCGGTGTTGCTCTTGAGTGCGGCCAACGCGCCGGCCCAGTGGTTTTGTGATGCCAGTTGAGTCTCATAAGGGAAGTGACGCCGAAAGCAATAACGACAGTGCACCGGGCACGCTGAGGTGGTGATGATTAGTGCACGTGACGGATATTTCTCGATGAATCCGGCTTTCGCCAGAGAGATTTCTTGCAGTGGATCCTTCGTGAACCCCAGGTGTTCCTCGAGCTCGTCCCTGGCAGGCAGCACTTGGCGGAGCAACGGATCGTTCGGGTCTCCTTTGCGCATGCGCGAGATAAACTTTCTCGGTACCAGTATCGGGAACTCGTCTGCGCCTGGTTGAACCCAGTTTGCATCGAGCGGATCCAGCTGCAGAATTTCGAGAAGTTCATGCACATCTCTAACGGCATCGCGCAACGAATGCTGCCAACGCGGCGAGTCCGAAATCTCAGGTGGGATCGGGTCAATACCGGATCTAGTCATAGCAATCAGTTCGTTTCCACGATGCTAGGCGGTATTATCGCCCGGGTTATGGCGCAGATTGCGACTAGACGGTCGCTCCTGCAAGCGTTTACGTACAGAGCAAGAGATCGATGGCGAGTTATAGCACCAATCAATTTCGTGGTGGTTTGAAAATCATGATGGACGGAGATCCGTGTACGATTTTGGAGAATGAGTTCGTTAAGCCGGGCAAAGGCCAGGCGTTTAACCGCGTAAAGATACGCAATCTAAAGACCGGTCGCGTCGTCGATAGGACCTTCAAGTCTGGTGAGTCTGTCGAAGCAGCTGATGTAGTAGAGCAGGACATGCAGTATTTGTATTCCGACGGCGAGTTTTGGTATTTCATGTTCGTTGATACTTTCGAACAGCTTCCGGCAGATGAGCGAGCCGTGGCAGATGTTAAACAATGGTTGAAGGCACAGGATATGTGCAGTGTGACGCTGTGGAATGGTGTGCCCTTACTGGTCACACCACCGAATTTCGTTGAACTCAGCATTATAGAAACCGATCCGGGTTTGCGGGGGGATACCGCTCAGGGTGGCGTGAAACCCGCGACGTTGGAGACCGGTGCGGTCGTACGTGTGCCGTTATTTGTCGAGCAAGGAGAGGTCATTAGGGTCGATACGCGTACCGGCGAGTATGTTTCCCGGGCGAAGTCCTGAGCGGAACTCGCGGCTGCGGTTCTATAGGTCGCTAAGGGTTGCTGTCCGCACTCCCTGACAAGTCGCCGGGTGCGCCCCCACTGCGCTGACATCAGGAGAGGGCCGGGCTAGGAAGACTCGGAGCCGTGGGCGAAGCTCATGGTTGCGGCGATATTGGTCAGTCCTGCCGCTAAAGCGACGACTCTGTCCACGCCGACGGCCACACCCGCGCAGGGTGGCAGACCATGGCGCAACGCTTCGAGAAAACGCTCATCTAGCGGTGGCTCGTGTCGGCTGCCGCGATGCCGCAGCGCGAGATCTTTGTCGAAACGTTGCCTTTGTTCGTCCGTATCGGTGAGCTCACCGAAGCCGTTGGCGAGCTCTATGCCGCCGCTGAATGCCTCGAAGCGAGCCGCGACTGGCGGTTCCTGGAACTTGATCTTCGCCAGTGCCGCCTGGCTAGCTGGAAAGTCATAAATAAAGGAGATCGCGTGCGGGTCGAGCCGCGGGATGATCACCTGGCTCAGCGCGAGGTCGAGTACTCCGTTGCCGCTGATATCGGCAGGAATGTTGATCGCCTCACGCGACAGGGCGGCGCGAAGTTTTGCGTCATCGCCGAGCGGATCGACGCGCAGAAAGTCGTGGAAGGCATCTTGGTAGCTCATGCGAACGGTGGGTGTCAGGCGTCGATGCGGTTGCAGTAGCGTTACGAGCAGCGACTCCACCTCGCTCATGAGCTGATCCTCGTCCCAGCCGACCCGATACCATTCGAACAGCGTGAACTCGGGCTCATGCCAACGGCCCAGCTCCTCGTCTCGAAAGACGCGACAGATCTGGTAGATGTCACCGGTGTCAGCGGCGAGGAGCCGCTTCATCGCGTATTCGGGCGAGGTCTGAAGATAATAGGGTCCGGTTCCGAGGCCTGCGGCTTTGACTGTCATCTGTTCGAGGCCTAGATCGGGCACGCCCGCCGCGGACAATGCCGGCGTCTCGACTTCGAGTAAGCCTCGATCCGCGCAGAATCGGCGTATCTGTGCCAGTAACTCGGCACGCAGCCGGAGCGTTTCCAACGAGGCGGTAGGTCGCCACGAGTCGGAATGCAACTTATGCACCTGTAGCGAGTGAGCGGATTCGGCCAAGAGACTGCCCCATCCGCAGCGGTCCGTCGGCGGTCAGTTCCTCGTTCCAGGTCAACGCGGCGGGCGGCAGAAGGACGATGACCGTTGAGCCGAGATTAAAGCGGGCGATCTCATCTCCTCGTCCGTAGCGACGCTGCGGCAGCCCGCTGTTTTGCCAGAGCCGCCGTTCACCGCTCTGAATCTCTCCAAGCCACCGGGTAGTGATACTGGAGACGTTGAGCGCGCCCACCAGGACCAAGACCATGGGTCCGATCGCGGTATCGAACCAGCAGACGACGCGCTCGTTGCGACAGAACAGTCGCGGAATCCTGGTCACCGTCAGGCCGTTGACACTGAATCGTCTCCCCGGCACATAGCGGGTACGCTTAAGCGTGCCTGCTAACGGCATATGAACGCGGTGATAGTTGTGGGGCGCGAGATAGATCGTGGCGAAACTTCCCAGCACCAAGTTCACGGCTCCTTCCGGCGGCTCGCCCAAGAGTTCATCCAGCCGGTAGTCCATCCCTTTGGCCTGGATCAACCGGCCGGCTGCGGCCGTCCCAAACTCAGTCAGATAGCCGTCGACAGGCGACACGACCGTGTGTTCGTCGCCGACCAAAGATCGCGCATCCCGCTGCAGCGCCCGCGTAAAAAAGTCGTTGAAATTCGGATAGGCGCTTAAGCTTGGTTGCTCTAGCTCGTCGACGTCCACCTGGTAGTGATTTGCAAACCAACGAATCAGGGGGTTTTTGACGAGCGGCCAGGTACACCGGGCGACGTGATAGATAAGTGCCGCAAGCAAGCGTTGCGGGAGCACGTATTGCACCCACACCGAGAGATTGACTCTCATGAGGAGGTCGCGACGGCCGTCCGTTGAGTCAGGTATCGCTGTCGAATCCGGAGATAGTCTGTCGCGATCACGCTGGCATCGTGAGGTGCACTAAATATCGCGAGCCACTCGGCCTGCGGACCGACGAGGTAGACGGTCGAGTTGTGGGTAACGGTATAGAACGCTTCGCCGGGATGTTGGTGGCGTTCTACCGTGACTCCCAGAGCAGCAAGCCACGGTTGTAATGCGAGTTGACTACCGGTAAGCCCTAAGAAGTTCGAGTTAAAGTTGCCGAGGTACCGTTGGATTTGTGCCGGCGTATCACGTTCCGGATCGACGCTGACGAACACAACACGGGGCGGTTCAAAGCCTCTAGCTTGCAGTTCGGCGTCTACGTTGGCGAGAGTCTGCAGCGTAATAGGGCAGATATCCGGGCAATTGGTAAAGCCGAAGAACAGGAGATTGAAGTCCCCCTCCAGCTTAGAGGTGGAGAAATCGAGTCCGCGTTGGTCGGTCAGTTGTACGGCCGGAAGCGGGAGAGGCTCAGGGAGTACCGTAGCGACGGCAGGCGCCGGAATATTCTGCCTAGTACCAGAGATCCAAACGGTCGCACCGGCTACTAGCACGAGAGCAACCGCCAATACTCTTAGGTTGGTTCCGATCACGGAGTCATTATCTCATAAGGAGTATTATCCGCGGCCCATGACTCTCGTTGAGCTCGAACGAGCACTTTCCCTAGCCAGGCTCGGTAGTGACTGGGTGGCGCTGATCGCCCAATACTTTGACTGCCATGAGCTGGACTTCGGGCACGGCACCGACAATTCGGGTGACGAGGCCTACTGGTTGCTCCGGTGCCTGCAGGGATGGGATGACGTTGCCTGGGAGCGCGCGCCGGATCCGGCGCTGATTCCCGGCCTAAGCAAAATTATTCAACGTCGCGTGGCCGAGCGAAAGCCTCTGGCCTATCTTCTCGGTGAGGCGTGGTTCGCAGGGCTGCGTTTCGTCGTCGACGAGCGGGTGCTGGTGCCGCGCTCGCCGTTGGCTGAGATTATCGGTCGGGGCTTTGAGCCCTGGTGTCGTCTGCGAGACGGCGATCGCATCCTGGATCTTGGCACAGGCAGCGGTTGTCTGGCGGTTGCCGCGGCACACTACTGCCCAGGCGTTGTCGTGGATGCGGTCGATATTTCGGCGGCTGCCATCGCAGTGGCCCGTACCAACGTCGCAGCGAACAATCTGGCTGACCGAGTGCGCGTATTTCAGTCGGATCTCTTCGCCGCGGTCGAGAGCCGATACCGCGTCATCGTCTCCAACCCGCCATACGTGCCGGACTCCCGGCTCTGTGGAATGCCGCGCGAGTACTCTCACGAACCGAAATTAGCGCTCGCCGGCGGCCCCAAAGGTCTCTCGCTGGTCGGAGAAATTCTGGCCCAGTCGCCGCAATACCTTGTCGACGACGGCGTCCTCATCATGGAAGTAGGCGAAGCGTATGAGGCTTTTACGACAGAATACGCACGGCTGCCTGTGACTTGGTTGGACTTCGAGCATGGCGGCCACGGGGCCTTCGTATTGACGCGTGACGAATTGACTGGATACTTAACGGGTTAGCAGCGCGGAGCGGCGGTCGACAGTGACGCTACCGGACTGCGACCTTAGGACATTGAAGCTATGGCTGGCGATACATTCGGACGTTTGTTCACCGTGACGACCTTCGGCGAGAGTCACGGGCCCAGCATGGGTTGCGTGGTGGACGGATGTCCGCCGGGAATGGCTTTGACGGAAGCCGATATTCAGAGCGACCTCGAGCGCCGTCGGCCGGGCCGTTCTCGGCACGTTACCCAGCGCAAAGAGCCCGATCAGGTCAAAATTCTCTCGGGTGTCTTCGAGGGCGTCACCACCGGCACGGCGATCGGCCTGCTCGTGCAGAACGTTGACCAACGTTCCCGTGACTACAGCAAGATCAAGGATACTTTTCGGCCGGGGCATGCCGACTACACCTACCAGCAGAAGTACGGAATCCGCGATTATCGAGGTGGTGGCCGCGCATCGGCCCGAGAAACGGTAATGCGTGTGGCCGCTGGCGCCATAGCCCGCAAATACCTGGCCGCGCAACTAGGTATACGTATCACGGGCTATCTAGCTCAGTTGGGGCCGTATCATCTGGCTCCGCATGACCTGGAACTCGTCAACGACAATCCGTTCTTCTGCGCAGACCCTGAGAAGCTCGATGAACTCGAGAAGTTCATGGACGAATTGCGCGAGGCCGGGGACTCGATCGGTGCCCGTATCAATATTATTGCCAGTGGAGTGCCGCCGGGTCTGGGAGAGCCCGTCTTCGATAAGCTTGAAGCTGCGATCGCCCATGCCCTCATGAGCATCAACGCCGTCAAGGGCGTAGAATTTGGTGACGGGTTCAGGTGCGTAGAGCAACGCGGTAGCGAGCACCGTGATGAGCTAACTCCCGACGGATTCTCCAAAAACTCGTCCGGGGGCACGCTTGGCGGCATATCTTCCGGCCAGGACATACTGGTCAGCATGGCCCTTAAACCGACCTCGAGTATTCAGGTGCCGGGCAAAACCGTGGACCGCAAAGGAAGCGCAACGCAGATCGTAACGACCGGCCGCCACGATCCGTGTGTCGGCTTGCGAGCGACCCCGATCGCGGAGGCGATGGTGGCACTGACACTGATGGACCACTATCTCAGGCATCGAGCTCAGAATGCCGACGTGACTTCTGCGACCCCGGCTATCGGGACGAAGCAGGAAGCCTGATTTACATCTTTTATCTTGACCTTAAGGACTAGCGTGTCCGATATCTATGACATTGCCGTTGTCGGCGCGACTGGATTGGTGGGTGAGACCATCATCCGGATACTCCAGGAGCGCGACTTTCCGGTGGGTAAGCTCTATCCACTGGCAAGCCGACGCTCGGTAGGCCGCAGCATCAATTTTCGCGATGAGCCGCATCAGGTCGAAGTGCTGGACGATTTCGATTTCGCCAAAACTCAGCTGGCATTCTTCTCGGCAGGCGGTTCGGTGTCGGCGGAATATGCGCCACGAGCGGCGTCTACCGGTAGTGTCGTTATCGACAATACATCTCACTTTCGCTACGACGATGATATCCCGTTGGTCGTGCCGGAATGCAACGCGGCTCGAATTGCGGAGTACACCAACCGCGGCATCATTGCGAACCCGAACTGTGCAACGATTCAGATGGTTGTCGCGCTGCAGCCGATCCACGCTGCTGTCGGCATCGAGCGCATCAACGTCGCAACTTATCAGTCCACGTCGGGAGCGGGACGTAGCGCTATGGAGGCGCTGACCGACCAGAGTCGCGCGCATCTCGCTGGAGCACACATCGTGAGTAACGGCGAAGAGAAGCCCGTGGCTTTTAACGCGGTACCCAAAATCGCCGAGTTCATGGACACGGGCTACACCAAGGAAGAGATGAAGCTGGTGTGGGAGACCCGTAAAATTCTGGAAGATCCAGATCTTCTGGTGAACCCCACCTGTGTCCGAATCCCGGTGTATTTTGGGCATTCTGAAGCATTGCATATCGAAACCCGAACCAAAGTCACAGTTCTCGAGGTCCAGAAATTGTTAAATTCGGCGCCTGGAGTCGTTCTTTTGGATGGTCGGGAGCCGGGCGATTATCCCACGGCTGTGACCGATGCGGCCCATCGGGATGCGGTATACGTCGGGCGTATCCGGGAGGATCTTTCCCATCCACGAGGTTTGAACTTGTGGGTGGTCGCTGACAACGTGCGCAAGGGTGCAGCATTAAACAGCGTACAGATCGCGGAGTTTTTGGTAAATCAGGTTATGTAATGTATCGTTTGGCTCAAGGCTTTAGGAGTATTCCAGTTTCGGCAGTAAACACTCTGCGGCGTCGGGCTCAAACGGATTTGTTAGGGGATATTTCATGACGGCAACGGCACGTTGGGGCGCTCTGGCACTGCTGCTCGCTCCCGTCGGGGCATGGTCACTAGGGCTTGGTAACATCGAACTCAGGTCCGCTCTTAATCAGCCGCTTGACGCGGAAATCCAGCTCGTATCCGCGACGCCCGAAGAACTCGCTAATCTGCGCGTGAGCCTGGCGAGTCCAGCAACCTTTAGCCGTTACGGCCTTGATCGTCCTGGCTATCTCGGCGGATTAGCCTTTCGCCTTGGCACCAACGACTTAGGGCGTCCTGTCATCCTCGTGAGCTCACAGCAAGCCATGATTGAGCCCTTCGTCACGGTGTTGGTGGAGGTGATCTGGTCGCGAGGACGGCTTCTGCGCGAATACACGGTCTTGCTTGACCCACCCGTGATACTGCCGGTGCCGGAAGTTGCGCAGAGGATACAGCCCGCCGAAGTTAGCGCACCCGACGTAACCCAGCCGGCGGCCGCGATTACTCGCCCAGCCCCTGAGCCGGTAGCGCCGCCGACCGCGCGCGCGCTGCCGACCTCACGCGTACCACCGCTGCAGACATTTGAGCCAACTCGAACCCCAGCACCTTCGCTAACAGCCGGTCGTTACGGGCCGGTTCAGTCTGCGGAGACGCTGTGGTCTATTACCGAGCGGTATCGGCCCGCAGGCGTCACGATGAACCAAATGCTCGTGGCGTTCTATCGCGCCAACGTTCAGGCTTTCGGCGGCAATATGAACACGTTGTACGAAGGTGCAACGCTACGTGTTCCGCAGTTGGCGGAAGTGGCCGAAGTGTCTGCCGCAGCCGCGACCCAGGAAGCGATCCGGCAGACTGAGCTGTGGCGGCAGGGCAGCGTCGAGCAGCAGGCGCGACTGCGACTCGTCATGCCCTCTGGCGCGGCGGACACCGGCATCTCCGCCACCGGTAGCGGTGCCGGGGCGGCTGCGGAAGTCATCGAGCTAGAAGGCGAACTCGGTTCGCTCCGTGGTGAGCTGGAAGACAACCGGCGGCTGCTAGAGATCAGAGATCAGCAGCTGCAGGAGCTGCAGGCGATGCTCACGGCGGCCGCGGCAGACCAGGAGCGACTAGCCGAGCAGGTTGCCGCCGCTGTCCCTGAGCTTGACCTGCCGGCCGGGACCGGTGTCGATCTTGAATCTGAGGTGCTGTTTGCCGATGAAGTAGAACCCCTAGCCGAGACGACGCCGGTGATAGCAGAACCTGCTGTCATCGCGCCGCCTGCAGAAGCTAGCCGGGTGGTTACGACACCGACTCAGCCCTCGTTGGTGTCCCGAATTCTAGGTTGGTTGGCGGGAATTCCAGGCTGGTTGACCGGAATTCTAGGTTCGTTGCTAGCAATTCTAGGTTCGGCGGCGACAGGCATTCTAGATTGGGCGACGACTCCGATCCTGCTAGGCGGTCTAGGTCTAGGCCTGGTCGTCGTGGTCGGAGCGACGGTGATGTACCTGCGCAGTCGTCGAGGGGATATCGATGCTGTGACCGGTCACTGGGAAACGCTGGACGAAGACGCCGATGACGGCGGTGAGACGGGGTCGGCGACCGCAAGCCTACCTCAACAGGTCGACAGCGATGCAGAGGACTTCCTCGTTGCCGATCAACTGATCGAAGCAGCCGATCCCGAGCCGCTGCCGGAGGTGCAACCGGAGGTGCAAACGGCGCTAATCTCCGAGTCTGAGCTGGCGCCCGAGCCCGAGCCCGAGTCTGATATCCTGTCAGATTCGGCGCTCCGCGCCGCCTCGCCGACCGTCGATCGAACGCTGACGATCAAAAAGTCCGAGCCAGAACCCGCGCACGACGACACGCTATCCAGCCAGACGCTCATCAACTTGGAACAGGCGGATGCGATCGCGGAGGCAGACTTTCATCTGGCCTACGGCCTCTATGACCAGGCGGCTGAATTGGTTGAGAAGGCGTTGCAAGCTGAGCCCGGTCGCCGCGATTTGAAGCTGAAACTCCTCGAGGTCTTCTTCGTTTGGGGTAACAAGGAGTTCTTCTTGGAGACGGCACAAGGTCTGCGAGCGGATATTGGCTCCGGTCCCGACCCCGAATGGGACAAGGTCGTCATCATGGGCAAGCAGATCTGCCCCGACGATGACTTATTCTCTGCGGCTACCGTGTCTGCGGGCGCGGAACTGGACGTTGCTCTGGATGCCGGTGACTCGCCCTCACTCGATATGGCATTCGATGCTGACGATGCCGCAGACGTTAATTTGGGCGAAGTCGATCTCGGCAACCAGGAAGTCGACCTCGTGCTTGAAGGCAGCGACACGCCAGAAGACGCTGCCGAGGAAGTATTGGATCTCGGCGCTGAGACCCTCGCCGGACTTGAGACGGCGTTATTTGCACAGGTCAAAGACGACAACGATGAGGCAACCGGGGAGCCTGGGTTCGATCCGGATGCCACAGACACGGCTAGCTCGCCCGAGACCGATCAGGGCACCGCGGAGCTTGAGCTGGATGAGCTGGGCCTGGATCTTGAGGATCTGGCAGATTTGGACAGCGAAGACGAGACACCGTCCGGCGCCGATGATCTTGAAGCCGTAGAACCGAACACGGTTGTCGATGACATCCTGTCGGCCTCGGCTGATCCCTCCGCCACGGACTCTGGTATCGATCTCGACCTAGACGATCTGGGATCGGAGCTGGGCGAAGAGCCTGTTGCACAGACCGTTGGTTCCGACGTGATGGTTGGCGCGGAGACGGATCTCAACCTCGACGCCGATACCGGGACAGCCGCGGGTGACACGAGCACCTCAGGTCAGACCGGTCTCCTGGATCCGCATTCGATGACGATGACCGACGTCGGTACGAAGTTGGACTTGGCTCGAGCGTATGTGGACATGGGCGACCAAGATGGCGCGCGCGCCATTCTTGACGAGGTTTTGGCGGAAGGGGATTCTACCCAGCACAACGAAGCCCAGGAGATCATCGACAGTCTCTAGCTGACTGGCGCCCATCGTGCGTATCGCTCTCGGCCTGGAATACGACGGTACGGACTTTGTTGGCTGGCAGTCGCAGCGCGACGGCCGTAGTGTCCAGGACCTACTGACTGTCGCGATCGCTACGGTCGCCGATCATCCTGTGACTGTTTTCGGATCCGGTCGTACCGACGCGGGCGTGCACGCCGCTCAGCAGATTGTTCATTTCGATACCGCGGCGAGTCGCGAGCCGCGTCAATGGTTACTCGGTATCAATTCCAGACTTCCTGCAGATATCGCCGTTCAGTGGGTCAAAGAGGTTAAACCTGAATTCGATGCTCGTCGCTCAGCGCTGTGGCGACGCTATCGCTATTTGCTGCGGCTGCGCGGCACGCGCTCCGCGCTCTCGCGACGGCGAACGTGGTGGTTACACGACTCAATGGATTGTGGAGCGATGAGTGCGGCCGGCGCCGCATGGCTCGGCGAGAACGATTTCTCGGCTTTCCGGGCAGCCGGCTGCCGATCTTCCACGCCCATGCGCCGTCTTATCTCGGTCGGTATCCACAGGCGTGAATCGTTGATCGCCCTGGAGTTCACTGCCAACGCATTCCTGCAGCACATGGTGCGCAACCTCGTCGGTGTGCTGGTCGAGATCGGTACGGGTAGGGCGGCGCAGAGCTGGGCCGCCGAAGTGCTTGCCGGCCGTGATCGAACTCAGGGCGGGATGGCCGCACCGGCGCAAGGCCTGACGCTGATCGAGGTGGCCTACCCGGAGCATTTCGATCTTCCGGCACGTCCCGACAACGATGCCGATTTCATCTAACCGCCGCCCCGTGGGCGTTTTCGTTATCATTCTCTGCCCCCGCAGTCTGTGTAGTGTCCATGAGCTGGTTTGACAAGCTAATGCCCTCTCGGATCAAGACCGATCAGCGCAAGCGCTCGGTTCCGGAAGGACTGTGGGTGAAGTGCAGCAGCTGTGCCGCGCAGCTCTACCGAGCCGAACTGACACGCAATCTTTTCGTCTGCCCGAAGTGCGATTACCACATGCGAATCGGCGCGCGCGAGCGTTTGGAGATGTTCCTGGACCCGGACTCCGGCCACGAGATCGCGGCGAAGTTGGCGCCGCTGGATCCTCTAAAGTTTCGCGACAGCAAGCGTTATCGGGATCGCCTGAACCAAGCGCAGAAGGATACCGGTGAGTTGGATGCGTTAATCGTTTTCGCAGGCACGTTAAAAGCCGTTCCAGTTGTCGTCGCCGCGTTCGAATTTCGTTTTATGGCCGGTTCGATGGGCTCGGTAGTGGGCGAGCGTTTCGTCCGTGGTGTGCGCTACTGTATCGAGCACAAACGACCATTCGTCTGTTTTACGGCGAGCGGTGGCGCGCGCATGCAAGAGGCATTGATCTCACTGATGCAGATGGCGAAGACCAGCTCCGCGCTGGCCGAATTGGCGGAGGCGGAGCTGCCGTACATCTCATTCATGACCGATCCGACGACCGGCGGCGTGTCTGCGAGCCTGGCGCTGCTCGGTGACATCAATCTTGCCGAGCCTAAGGCCCTGATCGGCTTCGCAGGACCACGAGTCATCGAGCAGACCGTCGGCGAGACGCTGCCCGAGGGCTTCCAGCGATCCGAGTTTCTGCTCGAGAAAGGCGCGCTCGACATGATTGTGGACCGGCGCCACGCTCGAGACGTGGTTGCCGGGTTCCTGGCCAAGCTAACGGATCGCCCGCCACCGTCTTGAACACGACCACAGTTTGCCCCCCTAAAAATCACTCGCCACGGTTCTCTAGTCTGGAGGGTTGGCTGGATTGGCTGGAAACACTCCATCCAAAGAAAATCGATCTCGGTCTGGGTCGCACCAAACAGGTATTGTCGGCGTTAGGATTGGAGCGACCGCCTTTTCGCGTCATCACAATCGGTGGTACCAACGGCAAGGGTTCCTGCGTCGCGCTACTCGAGAGCATTTACCTGGAGGCCGGTTACCGGATCGGTGCATTCACGTCTCCTCATCTGTGGAGATATAACGAGCGGTTGCGCGTAGACGGCCGGGAGACCACCGACGATGAACTGATCGCGATCTTCGGCAAGATCGAACTTGTGCGCGGCGATGTGACGCTGTCCTATTTCGAGTACTCCACCGTCGCTGCGATCGCCGAGTTCGCGCGCCAGGAGGTCCAGATCGCAATACTCGAAGTCGGTCTCGGCGGGCGTCTGGACGCCGTGAACGCGCTCGATCCGGATGCGAGCATGATAGTCAGCATCGATCTCGATCATCAGGCCTGGCTCGGCGACTCGCGAGATGCCGTTGGTTTTGAGAAGGCAGGGATCCTACGCCGGGCTCGTCCGGGCATCGTCGCGGATCGCGACCCTCCCGCGACGCTGCTTGCCTATGCGCAGAACCTTGGTACCGCGCTCCGCCTGTTGGGCCGGGATTTCGATTACGAGCTGCTGTCCGACGGTGGCTGGCGGTATCAAGCCACGGCTTCGGAGTCACCGATTTTGCCCGTACCGTCGTTCGGTGGCCGCGTACAGCTCGGCAATGTGGCCGCTTGCGTGGCAGTCATTCGGTCGCTCGAAACCGAGTTACCGGTGCGAGATGCGGCGCTCGGCAGAGGAATCGAACGTGCGCGTTTACCGGCACGATTGGAGCGCCGCCTGCTCGACGGCGTCGAGTGGATATTCGACGTAGCGCACAATCCGGCGGCAGCACGTGTCCTCGCAGACGAGCTCGCGTGCTCTCGCAAACCTCGTCGAACCATTGCCGTATTCGCGGCGATGGCTGACAAAGACCTTGCCGGTATCATCGAGCCTCTCATCCCCGTCGTGGACGAATGGCTGGTGACGCGCGCTCCTACCGAACGAGGCGCGTCGACGGACACGCTGTTGAGTGTCCTAATCGAATCTGATGCCAAGAGCACGCAGGCGCAGCCCGTTGTGGCTGAGGCATGTCGTTATGCCCGCAGTTTGGCCGAGGACGGAGACCGTGTGTTGGTATTCGGATCTTGTTATATGGTCGGGCCCGCGATGACGGCGCTTGGGCTATACTGCGCCCCGTCTCAAACGGACGATAGAGCCTCCAGATGGACCGGGGTTTGAAGGAACGACTTGTTGGCGCGGTGGTGCTCGTGGCCTTGGGTGTGTGGCTTGTCCCTCGGGTTCTCGACGGGCCGGGACAGAACAGTCGCCCCGAGTCTGAAGCACTTCAACTTCCGGCACCCACGGAGTCTGCGCCGCTGAGATCGCAAACCATCATTCTCGACAATGACCGCGAGCCCCCAACGCCCGCGGTGGGCGCCCACGTTTCCGGTCTTGCTGCCGCGAGTCGGTCGCAGCAGTCGGTTCGCGACACCTCTGCAACGCCGCGAACCGACCATCCCGCAACAGCTTCTTCCGCCCGCGCAGCGGGGGCCTGGTTCGTCCAGATCGGTAGTTACGCCGAGAAAGAAAACGCGCGGCGGCAGGCCGACCGGGTGTCGACATATGGCTTCGACGCGCACGTGTCCACCTACGTGGCGGGCGGTCGTTCCATGCAGCGCGTCCGAGTCGGTCCGCAAACGTCCAGGGAACGCGCGGAGGCGGCTGCCTCAGCTTTGTCTGCGCATGGCTTTGTGGTGCAGGTCGTCTTCGAGGAATAATTTGCGTTTGGGTTCAACACGCTCGTGTCCTGGGTAGATTGGTTGATCGTCTTAGGCTGCTTAGGGTCGGCAGGATTCGGATTCTGGCGCGGCTTCGCGCAGGAAGCCTTATCCGTCATCGTCTGGCTCGCCGCCATCTGGTTAGCCTGGCGCTTTACGTGGGTCATCGAACCGCTGCTGGGCAACTGGGTTGTCGCGCCGGAACTGAAGATTTGGGTTGCACGAGCAGTGATCTTCCTTCTCATATTGATCCTGGGCGGCCTGATCGGGTGGTTCGTACGGGAACTGATGAGGCACACCGGGCTAAAGGGAACGGACCGTGTCTTGGGCTCATTATTCGGCCTGGTTCGTGGTGTGCTCATCGTCGGCCTGGCGGTGATAGTCCTGGAGTTTATGGGCCTCGATCAGGACCCTTGGTGGCAGGAGGCGAGGCTCGGTCCCTTCGGTGAGCGGGTGGCCGGCGGAATTCGTTATTACACAGCATTAGGTAGCAGCTATCTCTAAACAGGCTGCCCGGATACAACGCTGAGGTAGTCCGGGCGTGAAGTTCGTGAGCCCTTAAGAGGTTTGGTTCATGTGTGGAATTGTTGGAATCGTCGGTCAGAGCGCTGTGCATCAGTCTCTGTACGACGCGTTGACTAACTTGCAGCATCGAGGCCAGGATGCCGCCGGCATCATGACCGCAGAGGAGGGCCATCTTTATCTGCGCAAGAGTAACGGCCTGGTCCGCGATGTTTTTCAGCAACGGCACATGCTGCGGTTGCGCGGCAACATGGGAATCGGGCACGTACGTTATCCGACAGCCGGTAGCGCCAGCCTGGCGGAAGCGCAGCCGTTCTACGTCAACTCGCCCTATGGCATTTGTCTCGCTCACAACGGCAATTTGGTCAATGCTGAAGAGCTCAAACGCTTAGTGACGCAACGCGATCGCCGGCATCTCAATACGACCTCCGATACCGAAATACTACTCAATGTCTTCGCCCATGAATTGGCTCAGCAGGCGCCCAATGGCCTTACCCCTGACGCGATCCTCAAGGCCGTAGAAGGGGTCCATCGCCGTTGTTCGGGTGGCTATGCGGTGGTGGCGATGATCATCGGCTATGGCATCGTCGCGTTCCGAGATCCACACGGAATCCGGCCGGCGGTCCTTGGTGTGCGTGAGACCGAGCGTGGTGTGGAGCGGATGGTTGCCTCGGAAAGCGTTGCGCTCGACGCCCTGGGCTTCGACGTGGAGCATGACATTCGACCGGGTGAGGCCGTCTTTATCGACACAGGTGGGGTCGCTCATAGTCGCGAGTCGGCTGAGCCCGCAGGATACTCACCGTGTATTTTCGAATTTGTCTATTTCGCGCGACCCGATTCGATTATCGATCGACTATCCGTCTACAAAGCCCGTTTGCGTATGGGTGAGCAGATTGCGGCGAAGATCCTACGACTGCGCCCCGATCACGATATCGATGTCGTGATCCCGGTGCCGGATACGTCCCGTACCGCGGCTGTCCAGGTTGCGCATGAGCTGGGGTTAAAATACCGCGAGGGTTTTATCAAGAATCGCTACATCGGGCGTACTTTTATCATGCCTGGTCAAGCGGAGCGTAAGGCCTCGGTGCGACGCAAGCTCAATGCGATCGAGCTAGAATTCCGCGACAAGAACGTTCTGCTGGTCGACGATTCGATCGTTCGAGGCACGACATCCCAGCAGATTATCGATATGGCTCGCGCGGCCGGCGCGAAGAAGGTCTACTTCGCGTCTGCTGCGCCACCGGTCCGATATCCCAATGTCTATGGAATTGACATGCCCGCCGTGAGCGAGCTCGTCGCCAATGGCCGTAGCGTCGACGAGATCCAGGAAATTATCGGTGCGGACTGGCTGATCTACCAGGACTTGGACGCGCTCATTAAGGCCGTTCACCATGAGAACGCAGAGATCAAAGGCTTCGATACGTCCTGTTTCTCGGGGGAGTATGTCACCGAAGATGTCAGTCGAGATTACTTGAATAGACTCGAGATCGAACGTTCCGACTCGGCAAAGATAAAGCTGGACGCACGCCTTTCCCGAGAGGAGAGCGATGACGACGGTGACGGTGATCCAATACAGGTCGCTAGCGGCTTGTAGCGGCGTACCGCTAACGTTGCAGTGATTCCAGGACGAAGCCGTTCTCATCCCAGCGGACGACGCTGCCTTGTTCGTGCCAGGCACCCAAGACAATACGCGTCGCTGCGGCGCCGTCGAGAGAGAATCGGTGGACGTCGGGTCGGTGGGTGTGGCCGTGTAGCAAGATCGACACGTCATGCTGGCGCATGGCAGCTTCGACCGCGCCCTGATTCACGTCCATGATCTCCTCCGCCTTGGCGGCGGTCGCTGCCTGACTTTTTTGCCGAAGATCGTCGGCAATGGCACGGCGTTTCTGTATCGGCTTTGCCAGAAATTCCCGCTGCCAGCGCGGGTCTCTGACTTCCGCCCGCAGCGCCATATACGGCTTATCGTCCGTGCACAGCAAGTCACCGTGCGTGAGCAGTACTTTCTCACCCTCAATCACCAAGACTTCGTACTCGGCGAGGAGTATGCAGCCGGTCGCCGCGGCGAAGCGCCGGCCGATCAGAAAATCACGGTTACCGTGCATGAAAAAACACGGCACACTCTGCAGTTTTAGCGTCGCAAGCGCCGCAACGATCGGTGCGTGGCCAGGGTTCGTGTCATCATCCCCGATCCAGGTTTCGAACAGATCGCCGAGAATATAAAGCGCGGTGGCCTGGCTCGCCTCGCTCTCCATGAAATCCAGAAACTGGGTGATGCCGGCGGGCCGCTCCGCGTCCAGATGCAGATCGGAGATGAACAGCGTCGTCATCGAGTCTTACTCGGCCAGCTCCTCGATGCGCTGAATCATGATGGTATCGACCGGTACGTTGCGTTCGAATGCACCCTTGGCCCCGGTCGGCCGATGGCCGATTTCATCGACGACCTCCATGCCCTCAACGACGGTGCCGAAGACCGTGTAGCCCCAGCGGGTCGGGCGAGGATTCAGATCCAGGTTGTCCGCCAGATTGATATAGAACTGGGCGTTTCCCGAGTGAGGATCGGTAGATCGCGCCAGGCCCACCTGACCGCGCATATTGCTCAGACCATTACCGGACTCATTGCTGACCGATCGTGTAGTCGGCTTGAGCTCGAAATCTTCGGTGTAGCCGCCCGTCTGCGCTACGAAACCCTGGATCACGCGATGAAAGACCGTGCCTTCGTAATGGCCCTCGTTCACGTACTGGAGAAAATTCTCTACCGTGAGCGGCGCGCGCGCTCGGTCGAGTTCTATAACAAAGCTGCCGAGATTGGTCACTACTTGGACCCTGGGATTGGAAGTATCCGCCGGCACCTCCTGAGCTCCGCTAATGACCGGCGTCAGGAACATGCAAATCAGCGTTGTCGATAACCTCATGGGCCTGGTCTCAACTTCTGGAGCGAACCGTAGTGTTGCATGTTCTTTAATCTGAGCGAAGCTCTACTGCAGCCAAGGTATTGCTTAACAACGTGGCTACGGTCATGGGCCCCACGCCGCCCGGCACCGGCGTAATCAGCCGGGCGCGCTCTTTGGCCGTGTCGAAGTCCACATCGCCTACCAGCCGTCCGTCGTCCAACCGGGTGATACCGATATCGACGACCACGGCTCCAGGTTTGATCCACTCACCGGGGATCAGCCCGGCTTTGCCGACAGCGACGCACAGGATATCGGCCTGTCGGACATGGCTCTCGAGATCCTTTGTGAAACGATGGCAGACGGTCGTGGTTGCGCCTGCGAGTAGCATCTCTAGCGCTAGGGGCCGCCCGACGTGGTTGGAAGCGCCAACGATAACCGCATGTTGACCGAGCACATCTACACCCGAGCGTTCGAGCAGGACCATGATGCCGTGGGGTGTACAGGGCCTCAAAACCGGAATCCGTTGCATCAGTCGTCCCACGGTGTAGGGGTGGAAGCCGTCGACATCCTTGGTGGGCATGATCCGTTCGATCACCTGGGTTTCGTCAATATGCTCGGGCAGCGGCAGCTGAACCAGAATGCCATCGACCTCATCTCTGGCGTTCAGTTCGTCGATCAAGCTGAGGACCGTCGACTGCTCGGTATCGAGCGGCAGGTCATAGTCAAACGATGTAATGCCCACGGCATCACAGGCGCGGCGCTTGTTGCGCACATAGATTAATGAGGCCCCATCATCGCCGACGAGAACCACTGCGAGCCCGGGAGGGCGTAAGCCTGCGGCGGTTCTTGCCCGTATCCTGGTCGCCACTTCGGCCTGGATCTGATTGGCAATAGCTTTGCCGTCGATAATGGTCGCGGCCATACAGCGCTCCTCGAGGGGGATGCGGATTCTCGCACGGCGGTTCTAGCGGCCTCAAGGGCTACTGGTGATCCATCTGTCTAGCCTGGTTGGACCACTACGGATTGACGCCTTTCGTAGGCCGCCATTAACATGACGGGCTGGCGTCCGGTGGACGCCCGGGTTCGGCGGGGCATGGCGCAGTCTGGTAGCGCATCTGCTTTGGGAGCAGAGGGTCGGCGGTTCGAATCCGTCTGCCCCGACCACTTCGGGTTAGGTTTTCCTTGCTACAAATTGGTAGGATTCGAGTCAGGCGCCCGTAGCTCAAGCGGATAGAGCATCGGCCTTTAAGCAATAGGAGCCTCTGACGGGAAACGGAACCGTTAGAGTGGACTGCACTGTAACGGGGAACCCTTAACAGGTCATGCTGATGGCAATCCCGTGGAAACCTATGGCCCCTTCGTCGCCTGCGCTCTTGCAGGCGAGCGAGAGGCTGCGGAGATCCGAAGGTTCCGGCTGGTGCCGGAGGGTAAGATCTCTCGAGTATGATCAAACACTGATCGTCGTGGGGTTCCGTAGAGACTATACGTGCAGCACCTGAGACGGTGAAGAGATAGTCCAGACCACAAACTTGAATAGAGGCTGTGAAAACAGTAGTGGTACGCTAAGCCGAGGGTTGTAGGTTCGAGTCCTGCCGGGCGCGCCAGTTTGGGAGAGATCTAATCGTTACACGATTGTGGGCGTAGCTCAGCCGGTAAAGCCCCGGGATGTGATCCCCGTCGTCGTGATTTCGAGGCCGACAACGTGCCTGGTTTGATGCACCTGGTCAGCCTGCAGCAGGTGGGCGGCGTCGAAGCGCATTTTACCGAATTCGTCGAGCATGCGGTCCGACGCTGTCCGCAATGGCGGCACATCTGGCTGAACCCATTACGTACCGTGCACCCGTTTTTCGGCGAGCGCCTGCAGCGGACGCTCGCGGGAACGGTCTATGCCAAATATCGCTGGGGGATCAAAGTTCCATCCAGGCCGGGGTGGCTTCGCTCCTGGCATTGCCGGCGGCAGAGTGCGGTGGCCGATATTGATATCGCACTGGTATGGAACCGAACCGCAAGAACAAAGTTCCTACTGGATGCGATCGGTGCCGAAAACTGTATTCATTGGGAGCATGGTTCGGTCTGGCACCCGGGACGAGAGCAGGACCGTGCGCGCTATCTGCAGAGAATTCCGCTGGCGATCGTTAATTCGCGGGCGTCGGCGCGCGTATTGCAATTGATGTGGGGCTTTGCTGGAGACATCGAGGTCTGCCTTAATGCGCTGCGGCCGAGTTTGATGCCGGAAGCACCGCGGCGAAAGAGTTATCCGGTAGGCCGACCGATTCGGCTCGGTGTCGCGGCGCGATTATTTCCGGTCAAGGGATTGCCGCTGGTTTTGCACGCGATCAAAATTCTCAACGCGCGATCGGCCGACTTCGAATTGCATATCGCTGGCGGCGGCCCCGAGTTCGACCGTCTGCAACGCGTAGCGCAGGACCTGAACATTACGTCGCATTGTTCTTTTCGTGGCGCCGTTGAGGATATGCAGAGCTTTTATCAGCACATCGACTGTCTCGTTCACCCACCGTTGACCGAGGCCTTCGGCCTGGTTGCGATCGAAGCCGCAGCGCAGGGCTGTCCGGTCATTGCGGCGGCGGTCGATGGCTTGCCGGAGGCGGTCGAGCACGGCGTCAGTGGCCTTTGTATCGAACCGCTGCTGCCTTTGAGCGAGTATCCAGCGTTCGGTGGGGTAATTCGCGGCATTCCGGAGCGCGTCTACGATCCACTGAACGATGAGCTGTGCGAAACAAAGATCGTCGACCCCGCCTCGCTGGCCGAGTCGATACAGCGTTTGTTTGCCGACCGCGACGAATTTGAGCGCATCAGTACCTCTGCGAGCCAACATGTGTTCACGAAGTTTCGCTTCGATGCTCATGTGGACGAAGTGATGAACGTGATCGATCGGTTCGCATTCGGGCGCGCCTCCCACGGCCACTGAGAGGGCGAATGAACGTCTTGCTCTACCTTCGCCGCTTGGATCTGTATAGCGGTGCCGGGCAGCTCGTGCGCATGCAGGCGACCGGTCTGCTGAAGGCCGGAGCCAAGGTTCGTATCAGGTGCCAGCGTGGTGCCGTCCAATTTTTTATCGGTACCGGTCTGCCGGTCAGACCGGTGTCGAAAGCAGGCGCCCGGGCGCTCAACAAGGCCCGCGATCACATCATCGTCGACAACGGGATGCAGCTCAGCCAGGCCAATGTGTCGTTCGTGCACTCTTTGGTGACCGAGGCGAGCGTCTATCTGCAGCGCGACGATCTCGACCGTGAGATCGAGAGGGAAGCCGCTTACTTCGGCGATTTATCGGTCGATACGACGATCGTAGCCAATTCGAACCTGGTGAAAAAAGCACTGGTCGAGCACTTTGGGTTAAATGCGCAAAGAATCGTCGTGCACTATCCGGGTTTTCAGTCAAAAAAATTCGCTTCGAAACGCGTGGCAGAGCTGCGTCAACGAGCGCGCGAAACGCTGCAAATCGGCGCCGACACACCCGTCGTCGGATTTATCACGTCGGGAGATTTTCACTTGCGCGGCCTTGATCTATTTCTGGCTAGCGCGAATCGAATCGCCGCTGCGCGGCCGGAGGTTCATTTCCTGGTAGTCGGTTCGCGATGTCTGCCCGCCTGGGCCGCGACTCATCCGTTGATCGCGAGCGGTCGGCTTGCTTATCGCCCCAAAAACCGTCGTCCGGAACTGTGGATGGCGGCGCTCGACATCTTTCTCTATGCCGCACGATTCGAGGCGTTCGGGATGGTGATTTCCGAGGCCCAGGCTTTGGGTATCCCGGTCGTGACATCGCGCCGTGTCGGCGCAGCGGAATGCCTGCCTAAAGAGTACGCGCGATGGCTGCTCGATGTTCCGGACAGTGCCGAGTTGGCTGCCAAAACATTGGCATTGTTGGGCGACGAACAGGCTTGCCAAAGTCTGGCGCGCGCCGGGTTAAAAAGCGTCCGCGACTTCGATCAGCAACACTATATGGATGCGATTGTCGCCACGATCCTGGCTCAGAATCGGCGGCTCAAGTAGACGCTGACTCCGATTATGTCGCGGAAATTATCCGGATTGCCGCCTTGCGGGTCGGACGGTAGTAGATTGTCCCGCGCAACTTCGTCGGCGATGTGCAAGTCTACGCTCAAGTCCCAATTCGACACGAGTTGCTTGAA
>Ga0209980_10000193_pt1 | contig 31488 bp, 31 predicted proteins | sample CR02metaG_FD_183611 | JGI IMG/M metagenome (GOLD analysis project Ga0209980, IMG submission 183611) | Deep subsurface microbial communities from Mariana Trench to uncover new lineages of life (NeLLi) - CR02 metaG (SPAdes) (version 2) | ecosystem: Environmental > Aquatic > Marine > Ocean trench...
GTGCCCTGGGCCTCGAGGCAGGACAGTATCCGCCCTTCCCCCATTTCTACCCTGGCACAATACTTGTCGATGTCCGCGTCGCACTCGTTGGCGACGTAGGAGAGAGCCGACACGAAGCGCTCGAGCTGGGCAGCGGCGTCGTAGAGGGCGAACTCGCACTGGCCGGAGAGCTTGTCGCCATAGGCGTACAGGCAGGACAATATGCGCCCTTCGCCGGGTGTCACGCCTTCGCAGTAAGTTTTCAGCTCCGTCTCGCAGCCGTTGACGACGGTTTCGACCAGATTCTGCTGGGCCGATGCCATGGGCCCGGAAAGCAGCAACACAATGGCGGCTGCAAGCGAAATAAACAGTGAACGCATGATTCCTCCTGGATCAGTTGACAGTAACTCCAAGCCCGGGCGTGCCGGGCGGGCTGCGTAGTGTGCCTTCAACGCGGCCCGCAGGCAACACTACTCCGGCAATGCGTTGATGATGTACAACGAGCGCAGCACCTCGCTGGGCTCCGCGTTGCCGAAAGAGTTCGCGAATACCCGCGTGATGCCGCCGCTGCGATAAAGACGGCTGAGGGCCCGATCCACCACCAGCCGAAACGACTCATCTCCCCGCTGCAAAGCGAGAGCATAGGGCTCCAGGCTGAAGTAATCCGCGCCCACATTCAATTTTTCCGGCGACGCGCTACCGGCCGCGAGGAACAACAGGATGGCGCGATCCGCGAAATAGGCCGACAGCTCGCCCTTCTGGAGCTTGCTGAGGCCGTCATCGTGACTCTTGACCGGTACGACCTTGGCATCCACCGACAGCTTTTTGAGCGTTTCGCGCAAGCCCTCCTCGGTGGTGGTGCCGCCGCGTACCCCCACGTTCTTTCCCGAGAGCTCACCGAACCCCGCCGGACCATCGGCCATCAACATGACGCTGGCGCCGTCGATGAAGGTACCCAGAGAGAAGTCCACCAGCTCGCGCCGGGACAGGGTGGCGGTGGTGGCGCCACACAGAATGTCGATGCGGCCATCCTGAACAGCCTTGAATCGATTCTCGGCGGTGACGGGCACGTATTTGATCGAGATTTCGTCCATTGCCAACGATTGCTTGACGGCCACCGCCACCGCGCGGCACAGATCCACCGAGTAGCCGGTGGCTTCGCCGAGCGTGTTCTTGTAGGAGTAGGGCGCGGCGTCGGTCCGATAGCCGATCTTGAAGACCCCCGAGTCGCGCACTCGGTCCAAGGTGCCCGCGAACGCGGACGAGGCGATTAATGACGTCGCGAAGACGACGCCCATGAGTAACTGGCGCATGATTCCCCCAGATTCGGTGTGACGGGTATAGTGTTTACGGGCGCTCCCACGGCCCAGTCGGCAGGGCGCCCAACCGGGGCTGACTATACGGCCTATTCCGATCGCTTGCACCCGTATCGGGCGGACCCGTCGATTATCGGCCGATGGCCAATCGGCATGTTCCGCCAGGGCCGCGCCGGAGGCCACAGGGAGGACCGATCAGGTGGCGAACTACTACCCCATCATCTATGTCCGGGGCTATGCGATGACCCAGTCCGAGGTGGAATCCACCTTCAATATGCCTTACTACGGCTTCAACCTGGGCTGCACTCAGTTCAAGCTCGCAGCCGGCACGGAGCCGAAAATGCACATCTTCGAAAGCCCCGTGGTGCGGCTCATAAAGGAAGAAAATTACCAGGATTCCTTCGGACGCTTCGTCGACCCGCGAAACCGCCCCATCGCCGGGTCGGTTTCCGACGCCCGTGCCGACTGGCGAAGAACCCTGTGGATTTTTCGCTACTACGATCCCGAGTCCCGCATGATCGGCCAGGCGCGGCAAAAGTTGGACGGCTACGCCGCGGACCTGGCGGTGTTTCTCAATCAAGTGCGGCTCGCCTGCGGATCGCCGGCCAAGTTCGCGGTCATCCTGGTCGCGCACTCCATGGGTGGTCTGGTGGCGCGCAGCTATCTGCAGAATCCCGACATCTTTCGCGCCGCCAAACCATCGGCGGCGGATCTGAAACGACGGGGCCTGCGCGCCAGCGACTTCAAGCCGGTCAAGGTTCGCAAGCTCTTCACCTACGCCACCCCCCACCGTGGCATCGGTCTGCGCGAAGGGCTGGGCTGGGCGGAGGACATCCGTGACCTCATCGGGTTCAAGGGCAGCGATGCGTTCGGCGGCAGAGAGATGCGCCGCTACCTGAATCTCGCCCGCGGCGACGACACCCACACCTACAAGCCCCTGGCCTACGCACCGCCGGTAAAGCGGGTCTTTTCCCTGGTGGGCACGAATTTCGATGACTACGTGGTGAGCGCGGCCAAGCTCGGTGTCGGCCCCGGCAGCGACGGTCTGGTGACCATCGAGAACGCCTATGTGAAACGCGCGCCCCGCGCCTTCGTGCACCGCTCCCATTCGGGGCCGCTGGGAATTGTCAACAGCGAGGCGGGCTATGAGAATCTGCGCCGCTTCCTGTTCGGCGACCTGCGTTTCCGGCTTTTCCTGAGACTCGGTGAGCTGGTTCGGGAGTTACCGGGCAAGCGCAGTCCCAGTGACGCGCTGGAGTATTTCCTCATCGAGTTGAACGTCACCATCCGCGGCCTGCCCAGCTACCTGCACACACGCTCCGGCGACCATCTGAGCGCCATCCGTGTGCCCGCGGTAAAGCGAAGAGGAAAAATCGTCGGGCGCGACAACGACGTTCATCTGTTCACCGGTTATCTGAACACGGGCGCACGCTTGAAAGGTGACCGCTATGCCCGGGGCGCGGCCGACATTCGCATCGAGCCGCACTATCGGCACGATGGATGGATACGTGATTCCCGTTACGAAGGTGACTGGCTCATGAACGACCGTATTCACTTCGGCATTTCAAAAGGCCGTGGCAAGCTGAAATACGACTACCGTTGGAGCAGCGAGAACGCGGGCCAGAGCGGGACGGCCCGGAACGAGATGTTTTTCCCGCTTCCCGCTGCCGCCGCCCGCTACTTCAAGGGTGGACGCTTGCGGGTACTGTTCGACGAATGGAGCTGAATGTCGGCAGTGAATCGCATCGGCCTGGGTAAGCTGCCCGCGAAACAGCTGGCGGCATTGCTGGCACGCCACGCGCGTGCGGATCCCAGCGTTCTGGTCGGCCCGGGTATCGGTGAGGATGCCGCGGTCATCGACATGGGCGAGCGTTGCCTGGTGGCGAAGACCGATCCCGTCACGTTTGCCAGCGACGAGATCGGCTGGTACGCCGTGCACGTGAACGCCAACGACGTCGCTTGCTGCGGTGCGCGGCCACGATGGTTTCTGGCAACCCTGTTGTTGCCGGAGCACGACACGACAGCGGAGCTGGTGGAGGCGATATTCGAACAGATTGCCACGGCCTGCGACGAGCTCGACGTCACCCTTTGCGGCGGCCACACGGAAATCACCCACGGCCTGGACAGGCCGATTGTCATCGGCCAGATGCTCGGAGAGGTCAGCCACGACGCAATCATCCGTGGCGCCGGTGCGCGAGCCGGTGATGCCATCATCCTCACCAAGGGCATCGCCGTGGAAGGCACCGCGCTCATTGCCCGTGAAAAACCGGATGCCCTGGCCGGCGTGATGGACGCGCAAGAACTGGAGCGCTGCGCCGGATTCCTCAAGTGTCCCGGCATCAGCGTGGTGGAGGATGCCCGCCTGGCGCTGGAAGCCGGCCAGGTGCACGCGCTGCACGATCCCACCGAGGGCGGCATCGCCACGGGCCTGTGGGAGCTCGCCGAGGCCGCCGGACTGGGGCTGCGCGTGGATAGCGATCGTCTTCCGGTGCTGCCCGAATGCGCACTCATGTGCCGGCATCTGGGCCTGGATCCACTCGGCCTGATCGGCTCTGGCAGCCTGCTGATCGCCGCCCCGGGCGAGGATGCCCGGCGCATTGCCGACAAGCTCACCGACGCGAACATCGCCGCCACCATCATCGGCGAGCTCACCAGTGCCCATGAGGGGCGTCGATTGCGTTCGGCAGATGGGTCCCTGGTACCGTTGCCGCAATTTTCCCGGGACGAGCTGACACGCTTGTTCGAATAAGGTCGCGACCGGCCTGCATCGGTCTCGTTCGAGACCCGATCGGCAGGCGCGGCCATGAAAGCCGAGCATTCGCCTGTTCGCAGGTCTATGATTATCAGGTGCTTTTTCCACCGACCAGGGTTGACATGACGCGAATCGGGGCAGCCGATGGCCGGCTGCGGGCCATGGCATGGATGGTGCTCCCGGTGCTGCTGGCAGTTGGCCACGGCGCCCGGGCCCTGCCGCCCGCCGATATCATCGTAAACGGTTTCTCCGTTTACGACCGGGTGGCGCAATACGGGTACCCGGCAAAACAGCGCCTGGCACCCTACTTTCGCGCCGCCGAGGTCGACTACCCTCCGCAGACCGTGGTCCTGGTGGGGCTCAAGTGGGAGCGGCGCCTGGAGCTCTACGCGGGCAACTCGCCGGACGAGCTGAAATTCATCCGTTACTACGACGTGCTGGCGGCGAGCGGCGTGCTGGGACCGAAATTGCGCGAAGGCGACCGGCAGGTGCCGGAGGGGGTTTACCGCTTCACACTGCTCAACCCGAACAGCAACTATCACCTTTCGCTGAAGATCGGCTATCCGAATACCTTCGACCGCATGATGGGCAGGGTTGAGAACCGCCACAATCTCGGTGGCGCCATTTTCATTCACGGAAGCAGCGTATCCGCGGGCTGCCTTGCCATGAGCGATCCGGTGGCCGAAGAGATTTTCACGCTGGTGGCGCAAACCGGACTGGGGAACGCTTCCATCATTCTGAGCCCCGTGGACATGCGCCGGGAGCCGCCGCCCAATCCCCTGGATCACGACGTGCCCGTCTGGGCGCCCCATCTCTATGCCATCATCCAACGCGCCCTCTGGGCCCTGCCCCCTGCCCGTGTCGACAGCCGACGGCAAAGCCGTTGGGCACGCGTCGAACATCCTATAGAGTAAGCCCCCTCGATGTCCTTTCGTCGCGTTCACGGCGCGGCGTGGCGGACAGTTTTCCATCGACGGCAACGGTGCGTGGGCGAACGGCGCTACGCGCCTCGTGAGTGGCCATGGACCCGCGCGAAATCGAAACGCCCTGCTACGTCTGCGACGAAGCACGCCTGGTGCAGAATCTCGAACGGCTGGGGGAGCTTCAGAAGCGCACCGGGTGTGTCGTGCTGCTGGCCCTGAAGGCCTTCGCGATGTTCAGCGCTTTCCCTCTCATGCGCCGCTATCTCGCCGGCACCGCCGCGAGTTCGCTCAACGAAGCGAAGCTCGGATCAGAGGAATTCGCTGGCCAGGTGCACCTGTGCGCGCCGGCTTACAAGGACAGTGAGTTCGACCAGTTACTGGGGCTGTGCGATCACATCGTCTTCAACTCCTTTTCCCAGTGGCGGCATTTCAAGCCCCGCGTGGACGCGCACAGCAGTGAAACGCGTTGCGGGATGCGGGTGAACCCGGAGCACTCGGAGGTGAAAACACCGATCTACGACCCTTGTGCCGCGAACTCCCGGCTGGGTGTGCGGCGCGCGCACTTCGAAGCCGATGCCCTCGACGGCATCAGCGGACTGCACTTTCACACGCTTTGCGGCCATAATGCCGACGCCCTGGCGCGCACGCTCGAGGTATTCGAGGGTAAGTTCGGTGAGTTCCTGCCCGCCATGGACTGGGTGAATTTCGGCGGCGGCCACCACATTACACGGGACGATTACGACCTCGACGGACTCTGTGCCACCATCGATCACTTTCGGGCCCGCCACGATGTCCAGGTCTACCTGGAGCCCGGCGAAGCAGTCGTGATGAACGCCGGCGTGCTGGTGGCTTCGGTGCTCGACGTGCTGCCCAACGACACGGTGATACTGGACGCATCCGCCAGCGCACATATGCCCGATGTGCTGGAAATGCCCTACCGCGTCGATATTCGGGGCGCCGGCCAGCCCGGCGAGCGCGACCACACCTATTGGCTCGGCGGGCCCACCTGTATGGCGGGCGATGTCTTCGGGCAGTACTCTTTCGACCAGCCTCTGGAGGTGGGCGCCCGAGTGGTGTTCGAGGACATGGCGCCGTACACGATGGTGAAGAACACCCTGTTCAACGGAGTGCCGTTGCCGCGCATCGCCATCGAAGAAGCCGGCAGCGGCCGGATTCGCGAGATCCGCCGATTCGACTACCAGGACTACCGAAAACGTCTTTCCTGAGGACTCCCGTGACAAACGTACTCATCATTGGCGCCGGTGGTGTCGGCAGCGCCGTCACCCACAAGTGCGCACAGCACAACGAAGAGTTGGGAGACATCTGTCTCGCGTCACGCACGCTCTCCAAGTGCGAGCACATCGTCGAAACCGTGAACGAGAGGAACAGCCTCGAGAATTCCGACGGGAAACTGACCGTCGCGAAGCTTGACGCAAAGGACGCGGATGCGGTGGCGGGCCTGATTACCCGTAATGAGTCCTCGATTGTTCTCAACGCCGGCAGTCCCCATTGCAACATCGCCATCATCGAGGCGTGCCTGCGCACCGGCGCCCACTACCTGGATACCGCTCTCTATGAGAAGGAAGGTGACCTTAACGTGCCGCCTCCCTGGTACGCCAACAACGAATGGAAGTATCGCGATCGGTTCTCGGCGGCGGGAGTCACAGGAGTTCTCGGCATCGGCTTCGACCCTGGCGCCGTCAATGCCTTCTGCGCTTACGTCCACAAGCATCTGATCGATGATATCGACAGCATCGACATCATGGACGTCAACGCAGGCGATCACGGCCACTACTTCGCCACCAACTTCGATCCGGAAGTCAACTTGCGGGAGATCATGGAAGACGTCCTCTACTGGGAGAACGGCGAGTGGGTGAGCATTCCCTGCCACTCCAAGAGCCGCAGCTACGATTTTCCCGTGGTGGGCGAGCACAAAGTGTATTCCATGGGCCACGACGAGCTGCACTCCCTGGCCGCCAACATACCCGCCAGGCGCATCGAATTCTGGATGGGCTTTAACGACCGCTACATCAGCGTGTTCAACGTGCTCAATCAGCTCGGTCTGCTTTCCGGCGATGCGGTCGACGTGGAAGGTGTTCCGGTTGTGCCCCTGAAGCTACTGAAGGCCGTGCTACCGGACCCCGCGAGCCTGGCGGCGGGTTACAAGGGCAAGGTGTGCATCGGATGCCTGGTCAAGGGACGAACCCAGGGCAAGGCGCGGGAGGTGTTCATCTACACCTCCTGTGAGCATGCCGACTGCTTCGCGGATATCGGCGCTCAAGCCATCTCCTACACCACTGCAGTGCCACTGGTGACGGCCGCTCTGTTGATCGCCAGGGGCGACTGGAACGTCCGCAAGCTCGTCAATGTCGAAGAGCTGGATCCCGATCCCTTCATGGCGTTGATGCCGGCGGTGGGGCTCGACTGGAACGTGAGAGAACCCTGACCTGCCGTCACTCCCATGAAGCCTGTCGATATTCTGCTGGCGATCGCCGTCGCCATCATCTGGGGCATGGGTTTCGTCTTTGCCAAGGCGGCCATCGATCACTTCCCGCCGATTCTGCTCATGGCCCTGCGCTTCACGCTGACTGCCCTGGCGCTGGTGTGGTTCGTGCGTCCACCCTGGCAACTGCTACACAGAGTGTTCTGGATAGCTCTCATCAGCGCCGCGATCCAGTACAGCCTCACCTTCACTGGCCTCAAAGGTCTGGATGCCTCCACCGCGAGCCTGATCATTCAGCTCGAGGTACCCTTCGGCGCCTTCCTGGCATGGATCGTTTTTCATGATCGTCTGGGTTGGGGGCGCGCATTCGGCATGCTGCTCGCTTTCATCGGAGTCGTGCTGATCGCCGGTGAACCCAGATACGAACACAACCTGACATCGATTCTCCTGTTGGTAGGCGGAGCACTCACCTGGGCGATCGGACAGATTATGATCAAGACCCTGGGCGTGGTCGGCGGCTTCACCTTAATCGCGTGGGTAGCGGTGTGGGCTGCTCCGCAACTGTTCGTCGCCTCGTGGCTGTTCGAGGACGGCCAGATAGAGGCCATCAAAACCGCCCCGCCCATTGTCTGGGCAGCCATCTCGTATCTGGGACTGGTGATGACGGCGTTGGGTTACGCGCTCTGGTACCACCTGCTCGCCCGCCACGACGTCAACCAGGTCATGCCCTTTTTACTTCTGTTGCCAGTGACCGCCGTCGCCGGGGGGGTGCTGTTCCTGGGTGAAACCCTGACCGTGACCACCGTGGCAGGAGGACTGCTCGCTATCGGCGGCGTCGCCATCATCAACTTCTGGCCTGCCCTGGTGGGAAAGCGCGCCGTCGCCCGTTCTTAACTGATTGAAATCTTCGCACACCCACGAATGCGAGATTCATGGGTGTCCACAAATAACACCATTCAACGCCTATCCCGTCAGCAGGGGTTTCAGAACAGTGTTATAGAGCTCGGCCTTGCTCTCGACGCCGACACCGGGGATCTCCGGCGGCGCCACCTGGCCATCGACCACCGCCACATCGTCGCCGAATCCGCCGAAGGGTTGAAACACCAACGGATAGGTCTCGGTGCCGCCCAGCTGCAGGCCCGCGGCCAGGGCCAGTCCCAGCTGCTGGCCCCCGTGGGGTCCATGGCGGCGAGGCGACCAACCGAAGTCCCGGGACATCTTCAACATGGCGATGAATTCCGTGGGACCGTAACAGAGAGATGGGTCGAACTGCAGCCAGTCGCGATCGGCGCGCAGCCCCGCATGGCGCAGCAGATTCCGGGCGTCCATCAGTGAGAACAGATTTTCGCCGACAGCGATGGGGCTGGTGTAATCGGCGGCAAGATCGGCGTGGGCCTGGTAGTCCAGCGGGTCCACCGGTTCTTCGAACCAGGCAAGCCCGTAGCCGTCCACGCATTCGGCATAGGCCCGGGCGGTCTCCAGATCGAGAGCGCCGTTGGCGTCCACGGCAAGATTGCTGCCGCCTCCCGCGACTTCCAGCACCGCCTCGATACGCACCCGATCGTCGCCAAGGGATGCGCCCCCGATCTTCATCTTCATCAATGTGTAGCCGTCGTCCCGGTAGCCCTTCATTTCGTCGATCAGGCCCTGAATACCCTTGTCGGCATCGTAGTAACCACCGCCCGGATATACGTTGACCCGCGCATCGTAACGGCCACCATTGAAGCGTTCGGAGAACACCCTGTAGAGCGGTTTTTCCTCAATCTTGGCGACAGCATCCCAGACCGCAGCATCGATGGCGCCGACGGCGAATGCGCGCTCACCGTGTCCACCGGGTTTCTCGTTGCGCAGCATGCAAGCGTGGATGCGCGCCGGATCGAGATTGGCCCCGCTGGCATCCAACAGGCTGTCGGCGTCGGCATCCAGAATCCGCGGAATAAGGCGCTCGCGCAGGACCCCGCCCTGGGCGTAGCGACCATTGGAATTGAAGCCGAAACCCACAACCGGCTTGCCGTCTCGCAGCACATCGGTGACCACGGCCACCACACTCAGGGTCATGTGCGAGAAATCGATGAAGGCATTGCGCAGCGTAGAGCGCAGCGAAGAGCTGCTTTCGAGAATCTTGGTGATACGCATGAGAAGTGATCGAGCCTGATTGTGACGCCGTAGCCCACAGAATGCCTCAACGGGCCCGCATTTGTCCCGCCGCCATCCCAGGCAGCGCATACCGCCGGCATTTTATATCGGAAAAGAGCACGGTGGCCGGCGAGGTGGAGGCGAAAACGCGTGCTGAGCTGGTCGCGACCCGCGCGATACTCATCGAAAGCGCCGCACGCGTAGCGCCAGCACGATCAGCACTGCACCGACCGTGGCGTACACGGCGAACAGCAGGCAGACGAAATCGATCGATAGTCCCAGATCCATCAATCCGCCCATGCTTATGGGTCCCAGTGCGGACGCGAACACACTGAGCGCGGTCGCCATGCTCTTGATCGCGCCAAGATTCGCGACACCGTAGAGCTCCGCCCACAACGCTGAGGTCGTGGTCAGCGCCATCCCGGTATTGACTCCCGCGAGAATCAGGTAAGGCCAGGCCGACCACGGGTTGCTCATCCAGGCCACCAGTGTCATCGCGACGATCAGCGGCAGCAACATGAAGGGCAGCAGACGCGCCGCTCCGAACCGGTCCACCAACCGTCCCGAAACCAGGGCGGCAGCAATCACCGCCATGGCGTAGATTCCGTAGCTTCCCGTTATCCATTCGTGGCTCCATCCCTTCGCATCCGCCAGATTCAGATGATGGAAAAACATCGCCGTGAGAATGAGCGAGGGCGCCAGAATGCCCGGCAGAAGCAGATAGAAGCGGACGTCGCGCAGCACCTGCCCACGGCTCCAGGATTGGCTGTGCGCGTCAGAGTCAGTTTGCGGCCCGGCCAATCGCGAAAGATAGGCGCGATGCCGATCCGTATGCCCGATCAGCAACCAGGCGATTGCTGGCAGGAGTGCGACGCCGAGTACTACGGCGATGCCTGCATACGTCCACCGCCATCCGATGCTGGCGATGGCAAGGACTGCCAGGAACGGCAGGATCGCCTCACCAAAAGCAAATCCAAGCGTCGCCAGCGCGATTGCGCGGCCACGCCCGGCGTCGAAGTAGCGGGCCATACTGGTGATCGCCACATGGCTGGCCAGACCCTGCCCGGATTGGCGGAGCAAGAAAATCGCGACCACCAACATGACCGGCCCGCTGACCACAGCCATGAACGCGCAGGCCGCGATCAACAACGCACACACAGCGCCCGTGTAGATCCGCAGGTCCAACCGGTCGAGGAGTTTGCCGGTCCACGGCAGCAGCAGCGCGCTGCCAAGCGTGCCGATCATGTAGATAGTGCCCCACGCGGTATGGCTGAGGCCGAACGCGTTTTGAACACCGGGCCCGAAGATACCGATGAAGTAGGTCTGCCCGAAGCTCGACGAGAAGGCGAGTACAAAACCAAAGCTCAGAAACCGACGGTGCTCGGCGGCGAAACGCATGTACGCGGCGATCGGCATGACGTCGGCAAGTGCTCCTGAGGCTCGGGAAATCGTCGGCCCGGGACCAAGACCGGTACGCTATGATGCCCGTGCCCATGGCGCGAAGTCCAAGGCGACGAAACAATCCGCGCCCCGTGGCCCACGCATGAGTCGGAGGCGCTGATGGCGGATATCCTCATCGAGCACGGCACGGTCATCACCCTGAACGGCCAACGCCGCATCATCGAAGACGGGGCCGTCGCGATTCGAGGCGATCGCATCGTGGCAGTCGACTCGCACGCCGCCCTCGCCACGGCCGGACCATTCGAAACGAAAATCGACGCCCGGCGCATGGTCGTTCTGCCTGGCCTGGTGGATTGCCACGCCCACGCGGGCCATGGGCTGGTGAAGACACTGGGCGCGGACGATGGAGACGCCTGGTCCCGCGCTTGCGAAGCGTTCTACACGCATGCATCCAGCGATGCATTTCTGGGCCGCGGAGGCAGCGTTAGCCGCGCTCGAGCGCTTGAAGTTCGGTGTCACCTGCGGCGTATCGCTGTTCGGCGGTGGCGACAGCATTCTGCGCACCGATGAGCCAGTGTATGCCGACCGTCACTGCGAGTCGGTTCGCGAGGTCGGAATTCGAACCTTTCTGGCGGTGGGACCCTGCCGGCCGCCCTTTCCCCGCCGCTTCGTGCGCTGGAACGGCGGCGCGACAGAAACACTGGCGGTAAGCTTTGAGCAGCAACTCGCGACCTGCGACACTATCGTGAAGCGTTGGCACGGTACGGATGCCGGACGAATCAATATTTGCATCGTGTCTCCAACCTTGCGCAGAGAGCATTTCGATAATGCCGACGCGACAGCAGTCACGCTCGCCGAGTTGCAAGAACAAGCGCCAGCGGCACGGGCTCTGAGTCGACGGCATGGGATTCTGTTCACCCAAGACGGACACACCCGTGGCAGTGTCGCATACGCCCACGACCCACTGAACATCCTGGGCCCGGACGCACTGCTCTCGCACAGCACCGATTTGACCGACGAGGAAATCCGAATCATCGCCGAAACCGATACGCGAGTGGTGCACAATCCGAGCGCCATTGCGTCTATTCGTGGTCGCTGTCCCGTGCCGGAACTTCTAGATGCGGGCGCTAACGTTGTGCTCGGATCGGACGCCACCGCCCCCGATCGCAGTGGCGACATGTTTCGCCACATGCAACAGTGCATGCACTATCATCGGCGCCATTTTCGCGATCCGGACGTGCTGCCTCCAGGAAAAGTGCTCGAGATGGTCACCATCGATGCGGCGCGGGCGCTCGGGCTGGACGCGGAGATTGGATCGATCGAAGTCGGCAAAAAGGCCGACCTGATTCTGGTGGATCTGTTCAAGCCGCACACCTACCCCCTGCAAATGCCGCTTTATCGCACGGTCTACTACGCGAACGGCAACGATGTCGATACCGTTATCGTCGACGGCCGTATTCTGATGCGAGGCCGCGAAGTACTGTCTGTGAATGAAAGTGCCGTCCTCGAAGACGCGCAACGCGAAGCGGACCTTGCCTTGGAGCGCTCCGGCCTGACGGGCTTGACCAAGCCTCGCCCGCGGCTGTGGGGCCACAGTCACTACTGAACGGCAGGCGGTCGGCGTGAGGGCGCCAGGGGAAATTCAAGACGGCTGATCAGTTCGGCGTCTGCTTGCCGTTCACGCACCGTGCCACGAGATAGTTATGGATCTGTCCCACGTCGTCGTCCATGAGATACGTATCGGGATCGGTCCAACCGGTCAGCATGACCACATTCTTTTCGTTCACCAGCAGGTGCTTGTCGGAATCCGTCGCGGCGACGTTCCACCCGGGCACTACGATGACGGACCGCACCCGGATTGGATGCCCGACGACCTTCGACAACTCCTTGCTGAGACCGCTCACGCGGTTGACCGAAACACCGACCGGCGCGCTGGTTTTCGCTTTTCCGAGCACCAGACTCGAATCATCCAGTCGTGCAGTGCCCTTCCTGGCGCGATGATGCCCAAGCACGAACACGTTTACCGCGTACGCACCCTTCGCACCGATTACCACGTTGTCGATAACATGCTTTCCTACCGGCACGTCGTGATAGACGTTATATCCCCTGCTGGCGATACGTTGCAGCGCATGCCCCACGGCGATATTGGCGTTGCGCCGGAATGCGAGTCGTGACCGGGACCGTTTCAACTTCACGACCTGGAACGGCAGAACCAAACTGACGGAAACGACCAGCGCCGACAACGCGAGCCAACCCCATGCTTGAAGCTCGTAGGACAAGAGTTCCCTTTGTAACGCAAACGCGACAACGATTAACAAACCGTAAACGAGCAGACTGCACAGAAACAGATAGTAGCGCGTGTCGAGATTCTGCAGATTCTGTCTGACCCGATGGCCAGCCTCGCGGGTAATATGCTCGGCGAAGGGGTTTCGCCGTTGCAGCTTGGCGCCGACTACCATCCACGCAAATCCGGCGCCCAGGAAGACGAGGCTGCCCGCGAGCGCAATAACCAGCGCGCAGAATATTCTCGAATAGAGTTCCGCGTCCATGTTCGCCGTCACGTCCCGGGGTGCCTCCGCTACCCCTTTATCCTAGGAGGAAGGATCGCCGTTCACAACGACCGAGGCCACAGCGTGCGCCTCGCGTTAGTCGAATCGGCCGCATTTCGCGGGCCATTTCGCAGACACGCTTGGCAGTCTCGATGCTACCCGGGAGCGGAATTCCTAAAGTCGCCGGCCAATTCTGTCGATCAGGCTTACATGGCTACCAAAATGTCGCCTCGCAAATCAGCAGACCGGGCCAGCCGCCGCTCGGCCTCCAAGGTCACGCGCAAGAAACGCCAGCGTCGCCGCCGGCGGCTCACCGACAAGATCCGGGCGGCCCTGGCACGGGCCGCGGCCCTGGGGCGCCGCGACGTAACCGAGCAACTCGGCAGCCTCTACCAGGCGAGGGTCGAGGAGGAACTCGGTGGTGGCCGGCAACGGCGGGCGCGGGATGCCGGCAGCGAACCGCGCCAGGCTGATCGCAGCCGCTGATCGCAGACTCGGCCGGGTAGCCCGAGCGCCGCCCGGCCGACGTGACAGCTTTACATCGGGCGGCGGCCCCACGGATACTTCCCTGACCTCCCCTATCCAACGTGCATCGAGCCCGAAATGGGAACGAACCGGTTGCGTCCCGCCGTAGACAATTCAAAAGACCGGAAAGAAGGCTGGACACCCACACTCTACGCAACCGCGGCGGTTCTCTGGCTGCTCATGAGTAGTTTCCGAGCGGATGCTTTTGAGCTGCAGGGCCACCGCGGCGCCAGGGGCCTGATGCCGGAGAACACCCTCGCCGGCTTCGCCCGGGCCCTGACGCTGGGCGTAACAACCCTGGAGATGGACATCGGTGTCAGCAGGGACGGCCACCTGGTCATCAGCCACGATTCGAGATTGAACCCGGCTCTCACCCGTGGCCGGGATGGCAAGTGGCTGGCGGCACCTGGACCGGCGATCAACAGCCTGTCCCTGGAGCAGCTCACTGCGTACGACATCGGACGCCTGGATCCGAGTTCCAGATATGCACGGCGTTTTCCGCAGCAACGGGCCGTGGACGGGGAACGCATTCCTACCCTGGCGCAGGTTCTGTTGCTCCCCCCGAGAGCCGGTAACAGCCAGGTACGCTTGAATCTCGAGACCAAGTTGAGCCCGCTGGAACCGCACCTGGCACCGTCCCCGGAGGAATTTGCGGCCAAGCTGGTCCAACAGGTTCGCGGCGCGGGCGCCGCTGGCCGGGTGACGGTACAATCATTCGATTGGCGAACCCTGCGCCATGTGCAGTCCCTGGCGCCGGAAATCGAAACCGCCTATCTGACCGCCCAGCAGCGCTGGCTCGACAACGTTCAGGCCGGGCGGCCCGGCGCCTCGCCGTGGACCGCCGGAATGGACGTGGATGATTTCGGCGGATCCATTCCCCGGATGGTCGCGCAAGCGGGCGGCGCCATCTGGTCGCCCTATTTTCGGGAACTCGACCGGGCGCATCTGCAGGAGGCAAAGGCACTGGGGTTGCGGATCATCGTGTGGACCGTCAACGAAGCGCCGGATATGCGTGAACTCATGGTTCTGGGGGTAGACGGGATCATTACCGACTATCCCGATCGGTTGCGTGAGGTCGTACGACAGCTGGGCATGACCGGATCCAAAGCCGAAAAAGGAGGCTAATTCCCAGGCGATCCGATGCTGGTCCGAACACCGCTGCAGCAACTTTTGTAACGGCCGTCCAAAATGTGGCCGCGATCGCAAAATGGTTTTCAGCTGCGTGGCAGACTTCCGCCATCTCTGAATCGGGTGGTAGGAAGGCGTAATATGATCGGCACACTGGAGATCCGCGATCGCTTCGACGATCTGACCGTGGGATTTCGGTCGCTGTCCCAAGCTTGCGGCGGCTTGGCTTCGTTTTCGCCGCAACCCGTGTTCGGCTCACCGATTCAGCAGTCCACCAAGGCCGACTACTCCTGGTGGCACGTCCCCATCCAGGTTCAGGTCCTGGGGCCCTGGCAGAAGCTCAAGCTGTCCCACTGCACCGTGCACCTGGTAACGCCGGGCATCGCCGGGCCGCCCATCGACATGAGCTGGAAGACTCAGGATGCGACGGCCAGCGTCAATACCATGACGCTGCGACACGGGGCAACGGCCCTGGTGCCCATGGTCGCGCGCCGCGAGGCGGCCGACGGGCTTACGCTGATCACGAATCAAAGCTATCTCAGGGATAAGAAGGTCACCTGGAATCTGAACCCACGGGCGTACACCTGGAAGCTGGAGCTTCGCTGCGGCAAGAAACGCTGGGAGAGCCCCCACTACTACGTGCTGCGCGTCCCGCCGCCCGGCAGCAGCAACGGCCATTTCACGCTGGAAGTGCGCCACCAGGAACTGTAAGAAAGGTTCCTCATCCCTATCCTCTCCCCCTTCAGGGGGAGAGGATAGGGATGAGGGGGGCAAAGCAGCAGCCCCCACGCCTCACCCCCAACCCCTCACCCCAACCCTCTCCCCGCAAACGGAGAGAGGGAGAAAAGCAGTCCGGCGCACTACCCAGTGCTGGCGCCAAGGAGTCATTTCGTGTTAATTCCGGTCCAACTGACATCATGGTCCGACTGGCGGCGGACCCGGCGAGAAACGACTCAGGAGGAGGCCCTCATGGCGAATTCCACGCAGCTGCGAACATTCGGTTATCTGGCGATGGTGGCGATGTTCAGCATCGCGATCCCCTTCGCCCCGGATGAAGCCCGTGCGGCGGGCGGCGGCGACGACGACGCACCGCCCTCGGAGTTTTCCCTGGCAAGAAAGGCCTTGGACGATGGCGACTACGACGTCGCCATCGACAAGCTCGCCGGGCTCCACGAGAAAGATCCCGACGACGCCGATGTCCTGAACCTGCTGGGCTATGGCTACCGCAAGAGCGGCGATGTCGACCAGGCCCGCGGCTACTATCTACAGGCGCTGGCCGTCGACCCGAAGCACCGCGGCGCCAACGAATATATCGGCGAGCTGTACCTGGAGACCGGGCATCTGGATAAGGCCGAGGAACGGCTGGCGGTGCTGGACGATGACTGCTGGCTCGGATGCGAGGAGTACACGGATCTCAAGGAAGCGATAGCGAAGTACAAGGTCAAAAAGGGCATCCAATAGCCGCCACCGAAGCCTGGCGGTCGACCGGCTAATCCGCCTTGGCGGTGGTGGTCCTGGCGACCGTCGGCTCTTCGCCCAGGGATTCGACCCGTGGGACGGTGACGGTTACGCCGATAGCGACGGCGTCAAAATTCAAGTCCGGATTGTACTGGCGCAGCAGCCAGATGGGGATTTCGTAGGTGCGCCGCGCCAGAATCCACAAGGATTCCCCCTGCCGGATGACGTGGCGGCTGGTTCCCGCGATGCGATTGCTGTTGAAAAACGATTCCTGTAACGAGCGATGATAAGCCACTCGCCGGTGCTCGAAATCCGATGCGCTGACCCGGGAAAAATCGAGAGACAAGCGTTGGCCGATAACCACCGGCTGCCGGTAGCGCATGCCGTTCAGTTGCCGCAGCCGCCAGGCGCGCAGCTCCAGCCAGTCCGCGTAATGTCCCAGGGTCTCCGCAGCCTGCACCTCGATGCTGTCGTTGGCCACCACCGAGTAGTCGCTGGGGTCCGCCGACAGATCCGGCTGCACCGTGAGCGGCAACGCCGGGGAGATCTCTTCGGCCTCCTCGGCGGACACTGGCTCCGCCTGCTCGACCCGGGCGATCAAGCCGTCACTGACATGCTCCGGCGTCGCATCTTCCACAATCTCGGTGGCCACTTCCGCGGCCTCTTGCGGCCGTGTCTCGGTGGCTGCGGCCGCCACGTCAGGGGTCGTGTCGCCTACGGGTCCTGGCGCTTCCATCACCACCGTCGGCTCGCTGGCGGCAACCACGATGGGTTGCGTCGCGGGTGCCGGCGACCTGTCCCCGACGACCATCGCCGCGCGCCTGTCCAGCCCCTCAACGGACTCCACGGCCGGCGCTTCGATGCCGGCGATGTGGGTGGCATCCGGCGCCGCCTGGCCGGCAACCTCCGCGGGCTCGGCGTCCGCGGTCACGGCCGCTATGACGAGCGGCTGCGGCTTCTCGGCCTCGACCCGCAACACCTGCCCCACGTGGATGCGGCCCCCGTCACCCAGCGCGTTGAGGGACACAAGGGTTTCTTCGTCGACGCCGAGGCGCCGCGCGATCAACCACACGCTGTCGCCGCGGCGAACCGTATATTGCCCGTTCTCCGCTACCAGAGTGGGCTCCGGTTGCGCCGGTAGCGGACCTGCCGACGGCACCCGCGCCGCCGGATCCACCTTGACGCCGTCGGGCAGCGGCAGGGCCAGAACCTGACCTGTCCATATACGGTGACGGTTCGGGAGACCGTTGACGGCGACCAGGTCGTCGAGGTCGATCTCGAAATGCTTGGCGATGCCGGCCAGGGTGTTGCCACGCCGCACCTTGTAGTAACGGTCCCGCGTCTGGGAGCCGTAACGCTCGTCCTCGCTGATTTGCGAGAGCGCCGCCAGCACCTCGTCGCGCGCCTCGGATGCCGGAATGCGCAGCTCGTAACCGCGGGGCACGTACTTGGCGCCGCGCCAGACGGACGGGCGCAGCGCCGGATTGTGTTCACGCAGTACATCCGTGTCGATACCGAGCACGCGCTGCAGGGTGCCGATGCTCACGTAGTCGGGAACACGCACCAGCTGCGTGGCTGGCGCCGAGTGACGCGGGATGACATTGAAATACTTGTCGGGGTTGAAGTGGATTTCCACCGCGGCCAGAAAGGCCACGTAGAAGTTGCGCGACGCAAAGCCGAAACGCCGGCTCCTGTACTCGCGCACGATGCGCGTGATGTCCTTGGTGCCGAGCTTGCGTGCCGCGCGGCGCATCCCCGCCGTGCCGTGGTTGTAGGAGGTAATGGCCAGCGGCCAGGTGCCGGTGGCGGTGTAGTTGTGGCTCAGCAGCCTGGCGGCCGCTACCGTGGACAAGTAGGGATCCATGCGCTCGTCGACGCTGCGGTCGACGCGCATGAAGCGCCGGCCGGTGGATCGCGTGAACTGCCACAGGCCGGCGGCGCCTACCCGCGACCGCGCCTTCGGATTGAACGACGACTCCACGTGGGGCAGCGCCACCAGCTCCTCGGGCAAGCCCATGTCGGCGAGAATTTTCCGAATGTGCGACTCCCAAATCCCCGAACGGGCGAGCCCCGCCTGGAACTTATCCGACTGCCCGAGCTGAAAGCGGAGCCGTCGGGCGGCGGCGCGCAAGGACTTGTTGCTCACGCCTTCTGGCCACAGCGCAAGCACACGGGCCTGATCATCGCCGAGATTCTCGCGCTTGCCTTTGGCCAGCGCCAGGAGAATGTTTTTGTAGCGCTTCTTGGTGGACTTCACCAGCCGGCGCTGGGTCCTCGGCCCGGCACCCTTGGGAAATCGCAGTACCTCATAGACCACACCCAGATGACTGCTGTCGTGGATCATTCCGCCACGGGTATCCACCTCCGTGTACACCCTGGTCCAGAAGAGGATGTCCGGCTCGAGCGTGGGGGGCCTGGCGAAGCTGCCGGCGGGCTCGGCCACGCTGACCGTGCACCACAGTAGACCTGCAATCGCAAGGAGGAAAAGGCGCTTGGTAGTCACCGTCTGTACGAACCCTTTAGTTCCTGGCAAATATTTCCATAGGCGCGCTTCCAGCGGAGGCACGCCGCGAGCAAATGACCTCGACTCCCTGATTTTATCGACCAGGAACCGGCAAAACCGGAGTCGAACCGCCGCGCCAGGCGCCGGTATCCTACCCGAATCTTTGCCGGGGCCGAGAAATGATAATAGCTCGTTCAGACACCCGAGTAGACTTACCCTTCACTTCTCTTATGATGGTGCGCCATGAGCCCGCCCAATGAGCCTCGCGTTACTGGCGCGGCGCCCCATCCGCCCCTCGGGAAGTACTACCACGGCGAACCCCAGCGGCGCGGCTTCGTCACCGGGCTCTTCGATCGGACCGCCCCCCATTACGACTGGATCAATCGCGTCATGTCTCTTGGGTCGGGGGTGCGCTACCGGCGCGATGCGCTGCGCCGCGCAGGCCTGGCGCCGGGGGATCGGATCCTCGACGTGGCCATCGGCACCGGCCTGGTGGCCCGAGCTGCCCGTGACATCCTCGGCGGCGGCGATTGCATCACCGGGGTCGATCTCAGCATGGGCATGCTGGCCGAGGCGCGCAAGAATCTGCCGATTACGCTCGTGCAGGGCGTCGCCGAGAGACTGCCTGTCGCCGACGCCTGCGTGGACTTCGTGACCATGGGCTACGCGCTGCGCCACGTGACGGATTTCGAGAGCACCTTTCGCGAGTACCTGCGGGTATTGAAACCCGGCGGGACGCTTCTGATCCTGGAAGTGACGCGTCCGGCCGCCGATTCGGCGGCCTACCGCTTGACCCGTTTTTACCTGCACACGGTCGTGCCGTTGCTGGCACGACTCGGCCCCGGCGGCTCCGATGCCCAGACACTCATGGAATACTTCTGGGACACGGTGGACAACTGTGTGCCGCCTGCCACCATCCTCGCGGTGCTGGCAAGCAGCGGATTCACATCACCCCGCCAGGGCGTCGCCCACCGGGTCTTCAGCGAATACGTGGCGACGAAACCCCGGAACTAAATAGCTACGAACTGGACATTGATCGCGTTGGTCAGATTCTGGATCCAGCCGTTGTAGTTCTTGTGGATTGTGTTGCTACCGGCGTTGTACTTCAGGTTGGTGCTGTCCTTGTAATTGATGCTGTAGTCGTCGAGCGTATAAGTGATGTCTACGATCGCCACGTGGGTGCGCAGATAGATGGTGGCCACGATATGCCCCGGTGTCTCCTCCTTCATCTGCCATCCAAGCCCGGTTCCGGCGCGTTGAATCGCCTTCGTTACATCGGAAAGATCGTAGTTGGGGCTCGATACGGTGATGGGCGCATTGTTGACATTGTGGACCGGTATCGGCGAGCAGGCGATCAACAGAATTGCCACGGCGCTGAGGATGATTGCGTTCGATAGCTTAGAGCTCATCGCTTTCTACTCCATTCATGGTCTCAGGATCAAATCCATCGCTCTCACAGTTTAGCCCAACGCGTCGGGACTTTTCGCCGCGGATTCCCTGCGCGCGATTCCGGGATGCGGCAACAACCCCAATGATCGCAGCAATCCCAGAGGATACAGTCCGCGTCGGATCAGCTTTCCCGCTACCATCAGGACGATACGCATGGTGTCAGATGCGGCCCGGTAGTGGCTCCTGCGGGGGCTGCGTCCATAAATCGTATCGATGGAAATCGCGCGCGCGTAGCAGCCCATGCGCGCGGCCTCGATGAGCACCTCGCTCTCGAACACGAAGCTGTTCCGCCGACCGTCCCGCACCGCCAACCGTTCCAGCAACGCCGCCGGGTAGAGGCGATAGCCGCACTGGGTATCGCGAATCGGGTAGCCGGCCGCCCACGCAATCCAGAAATCCGCCTGCCAGTTCCCGAAGCGCCGCAATCGCGGCATGTGCTCGCGTCCCTGGAGACGTGCCGCGATGACGATATCACCGGGATACTCCGCCGCCGCCTCGATCAGGCGCGGGATGTCCTCCGGCCGGTGCTGTCCGTCGGCATCCAGAGTGATGACGGCATCCATGGATTCCTCGAGCGCCGCCGCGAAACCCCGCGCCAAGCTGGCGGCCTTGCCGAGGTTGCTGTCGTTTCTTATCAGCGTCACCGGAAGACCGAGTAGCCGCGCGGCGGTGTCGTCCTCGGAACCGTCGTCGACGACGAACACTGTTTGTGTGTAGCGCAGGGCACGCCCGGCAACCTCCGCTACGGTGGCGGCCTCGTTGAACGCCGGTATGACGACCGCGACACGCATGGCGCCGGACCTCAGATCATCGCTCCGTTGATGCCGATAATTTGGCCGGAAACATAGGAAGACTCTTCCGAGACCAGAAACGCGACCAGGGCGGCCACTTCGTCGGCCCGACCGGCGCGCTTCATGGGCACCAGCGCCTCGATTTGACTCTGGTCGAAAACCGCGTCGGACATTTCGCCGGCGATGATGCCCGGCGCCACGGCGTTCACCGTCACGCCTCGCGAGGCAAGCTCTGTCGCCAGCGATCGCGTGGCGCCGTGTATGCCGGCTTTAGCGGCCGCGTAGTTTGCCTGGCCGCGGGTACCGACGACCGCTGACACCGACGAAATGCTCACGATGCGTCCCCAGCGTTTGCTGATCATCGGCATGAGCAGCGGCTGGGTGACGTTGAAAAACCCGTTGAGGGACACGTCGATGACGGCGTCCCATTGCTCGCGGCTCATGCCGGCCATGGGCGCGTCGGCATGGATGCCGGCACTGTTCACGAGTATTTGCACTGCTTCATGGGCACACAGCGCCTCCAGGCACTGACGCGTGCGCCGGGCGTCCGTGACGTCGAACACGGCCACCTCGGCGCTGCCGCCGGCAGCACGGATTTCCGCCGCCAGACCCTCGGCGCGTTGCGCATTCCGATTGGCGTGCACGATGACCTCGAGCCCGTCGACGGCCAGGCGCCGGCAGATGGCGGAGCCGATGCCGCCGCTGGCGCCGGTCACCAGAGCGCGCGTCACCAGCGCCCACCCACGGACGGCAAAATGGTCAACCGGCCAGTAGCGAGTTCCCGCCCATCGGCACTCACATGAAAGCGATACAGCGCGCTGTCTCCCATGACGAGCAGGCGCTCGGCATCGATGTGCAGATCCGCCTGAATGTCGTCCAGGCTGGTCACCTGCAGATGGAATTCCCGTGCGGCGGCCAGAAGCTTCGCCGGCGCCGCCGCGCCGCCTGCACCGGCCACCAGCCCGCCGTGCACCGCCGTGGCCTGGGCCGCGTATTCGAGCAGGTGTATGGCCGGCAGAAAGCCGTCGCGACGCAGCGGGTGGTCCGGTCGCCGATGGCTGGCGCTGCGGCAGATTACACGCGCCTCGTTCCACGACACGACCTCGTCCAGCAGACACATGCTGCCGGCGTGGGGAACCAGCGCGGCCAGCATCTGCCCGGCCGTCATCCCGTCTCCACATCCACGGCCAGCTGCAGACCGTTTACATGAGGAAGAATCACCCGGCCCGAGGCACCGGTGGCCAGCACCCTGAGCAGTGGAAGCCCACAGGCCGCCGGATTGCTCACGCGAAGCCGCTCGAGCTCGCCGCAATTCATGCCCTGTACGGGCTGCCCGCTGACCGTTGCTATACGCAGGCGGGTGGACCGCGGCGTGGCATCGGGACTCAACACCATGGCGACCGCGAATGGTGCGAATGCGCCCACCGATGCGGCGAGGGGATCGGGCGCCGGATAGTCATAGGCCACCAACAGAACCGGGCGCGCCTCCACCTGCAGCTGGGCGACGGCCTCCATCAAGCCGGCGACGAAGCTCGCATGATAGGCGCACACGGTGGTCGAGGGCATTGGCGAGTGCGCCGCGATGGCCCAGTAGCCGGCCGCGGCATTGTGCACGGAGTTGTGGAACTGGGTGGGCGACACCGGATGCTCGGGCTCGGTGAGCGCAACACAGATTCTGTTGACTATCTCAGTGTCGCCGTGGCAGGTCGCGAACACCGAGCACACGCTGTCGATGTCGAGACTGGACTGCGCCATGGCCTCTTCGGCGACCTGCAACGCCAAACGCACAGTGGCAGAGACCCGCCGCCGCTCGTTGGCGGGCAGCAACTTCGATGCACACCGAGGGCTCTCGCCGGCCCGGTAGGCGCCCTCGTCGGCGAGCACCGCGAGGCTGTCTTGCCAACTGGCCATGCCCGGTCCGGCAAGTCCCACTGCGTCCACGTGGACGGACTTCATGACACGGCTCCGAGCACCAGGCTGCAGTTGCTGCCGCCGAATCCGAAGGCGTTGCTCAACACACACCTCACAGGCGCGGCACGATTCCGGAACAGAACGCGAGCGGACAATGCCGGGTCCAGGCGCTCACTGTTCAAGGTGCCGGGAATGAAACCGCGCTCGATGCTACCCAGCGCAAACAGTAGCTCGGTGATTCCCGCCGCCCCCAGAGTGTGGCCGGTCCAGCCCTTGGTCGCGCTGCACGGCGTGCCGCCACCGAAGACCTTCATGACCGCCCGGTCCTCGGACGCGTCGTTGGCCCGGGTACCGGTCCCGTGCAGATTGATGTAATCGATGGCATCTGCCGTGACCCCGGCCATGGCAAGCGCGGACTTCATGGCCGCCGCGGCGCCCGCACCTTCGGGGTGCGGCGAGGACATGTGGTAGGCGTCGCTGCTTTCCCCGTAACCGAGCAACGCGACCCCCGCCTCGCCGCCGTTGCTCTTCTCGAGCAACGCGAAGCCCGCCCCTTCGCCGATGTTCATTCCGCTGCGCTCGGCGTCCCACGGCCGGCACGGGCGATCCGAGACGAGCCCCAGGGAGCTGAAGCCGTAGAGCGTGGAAAAGCACAGGGAGTCGACGCCGCCGACCACGGCGGCATCACACAAGCCGGCCTTGATATGGCGATAGGCCGAGGCGAAGGCCTTGGCGCTGGATGAGCAGGCCGTGGAGACGGACATCACGGGCCCGTCCAGGGACAGAAACCGGCGTGTGAATTCCGCCACGGACATGGCGTTCTGGGTGCCGAAGTAGGAGAAATCGGCGGGCAGCGCGCCTGTCACGGGATCGCGATGCCGGTAAGCGAGCTCGGTCTGCAGCGCTCCCGAGGTGCTTGTGCCGATGAAAACGCCGATGCGCACCGCCCCGTGACGGGCACGGACTTCCGCGACGTGGTCTAAGAACCCGTCCTGTCGCAGCCCGAGCTGGGCCAGTCGATTGTTCCGGCAATCGAAGCTGGCAAGCTCCGCAATCACCGGCTCGTCCTCGAGTCCGTCCACACGACCGATCCAGGTGTCCAGGTCCGCGTCTTCGAAGTCGCAGGGGCGAAGCCCTCCCCGCGCCTCTTCGAGGGCGTCGAAGCAAGCCCGCGTTCCGCGGCCAAGGGCGTTGACCAGCGTACAGGCGCTGATCATCAGTGGCTCGGTAGGCATCATGCTCTACGACTCGGCTCGCTTCCTGAGTGTATCCCGGCGCAGCCGCCGGATAGCGTCGATTGTACCAGCGCCGGGGCGCGATCAAGGGGATTGCGAGGAACCACGGGCCGGCGCCGGCCGGGCCAACAGCATGGCAGCCAGAAAACTCAAGGCGACGCCCACCGCGACGGTGGTGCCGATGGCATTGAGCACCGGCAGGCGTGAGGTGGCGAGGATGCCGAACACGGACACCGTTGACAACACACACACCGTGAGACCGTGAAAAGTGCGCCCGCGCATGCCCGCATCCGCGTCGCCGCGGCTGAAAAACAGCCCGTAGTCGATGCTGATCCCCACCACCAGCAGCAGCGAAACCAGATGAAAGAGCGACAGCAACTCACCCGTCAACCGCAGGATGGCCACGTCGATGATGACGGCGATAAACCCCGGTAGCAGCACAGTGAAGGTGCGCCGGGCCGAGCGCAGACCCAGCCACAGCACCAGCGCGATGGCGAGAACGCTCCACAGCACCCGGGTCGAGGCGTGCTCTCGAAAGTCGGCCATGAGGCGGCGGGTGTCGCGCTTGAGATCCAGATAGATCAGCCCCTGATTCCGGTGTCGGGAGAGACGTGATCGCAGAGCCTGCGCGTCCTTCACCCCTGCCAATGTGATGAGCGCTACCCATCCGCCGTCGACGGTCAGCAACGCAGATCGCACCCGCAGGCCCAGGCTGGTTCCCTCCAGATCCCGCGGCAGCAGGGGCGGCAGCGTGCGTGCCGTGGCAACGGCCTTTTCGAACGGGGCGAAAGCACCTTGCTTGAAGGGAGTACCGGCAAGCGCCTGCGCCAGATCTTTGCTCAAGCGCGCGGGCTCCGGCAGGCTGCGCTGGCGCTCTCGCTGGGTACGGACGCTCGGTAGATAGCGGGCGGCGAGCTCGAAGCTGCCGATGACGCCGTCCGCCACCAGCTGGCGCAGATCCCGGGCGAGCGCCTCACTCGCCTGCAGAGCGGCTTGCGCGTCCGGCGCCTTGACCAGCAACACATGATTCGTATCCGGCACGCCAAGCTGCGCGTGCAGGTGCCTGTCCCGCGCCATCACCGATTCCGGGATCGGGCTCAGCGCGGCGATGTCGTCCTCCCAGGGCGCATGATCGCGGCTGACGAGAAAGGCCAGCGCCACGACCCCGGCGAAGACCATCAACCCCCCCCATACCAATCCCGGCCGCAGCGAGCGGGCATACCAATCGGCGATGGGTGAGGAGTACTTCGGCACGTAGCGCTCCGGCAATAGACCCGCCAGGCCCCAGCGCGTACATGCAGCGGCCGTCAGCAGGCCGGCGATTGCGAAGGTGGCGAACTGCATGAGGCCGGGGAAGTCGGTACCGGACATGGCCAGATAGCCCATGGCCGTGGTGATGGCGCCGAGGCGAATGGTCGGCCAGATGCCGGCCAGGCTTCGCCGAACGGGCTCGCCGGCGTTGAGGTGGCTGAATAGGTGAATGGGGTAATCGATGGCAACACCGATCACTGTCACGCCGAAGGCCAGGACGATACCGTGGATAGCGCCGAAGATAAGATCCACCGCGATGACGCCTGCCGCCACCGCGGACAGCAGCGGCAAGGCGCCGATGAGCAGCAGGCGCATGGATCGATAGCTCACCAGCAGGATCACAATCGCTACTACTGCCGCGGTGATACCGAGACGCCGGGTATCGGCGCGGATAACGTCCCGGGACGTCACTGCGAAGACCCCGGGGCCGCTCATGCCGAGTTCGACCGAGCCGTCGCCAACCGCTTCGCGAATCGCCTGCTGCGCCCTTTCCTGGGCATCCAGATCGAAACCCGGGGCGCGGGTCTGCGCCAGCAGCAACACCCGTTGCCCTTCAGCATCGAACCATACGCCCCGTAGACTCCGCGGCTGCGCCTGGCCCCGCCATGCGTTCAGCATGGCGCGCATCTCCGCGGTCGGATCCTGGGCAAGCAACGGCCTGTCGAAGCTCGGCACCGGAGAGGCCAGCTCGCGCAGCCGTTTCTCGAGGGCCATGCGCAGGGAGTCGACGGAGAAGCGTTCCGCGCGCACAGCTGGGCTGAGCAGGTAACGATAGCGGAATAGCCGCTCGCGTTCCGCGTCATCGAAGAGCTGCTCTCCGTTGGCGACCCGGACGAATAGCCCGCCGGCACGCAGACGTGCCGCCACCTGCTTGCTGAGCTCTGCGAGTCTCTCTCGCGAAGCGCCGCCTAGAGTAACGACTGTGAGCCGCGCCACCGGTCCGGCGCGCAGCTCGTTCATGAGCAGGCGCTGTTCAGGCGTTGCCGCGCGCGGCATGAACGAGGTCATGTCGTTGCGCACAGTGGTTTCGAAAAGCGCCCAGAGGAACGCCGCGGCAAGCCCCGCCAGCCACAAGCCGGCCGCCAGGCGCTGCCTATTCACTCGATGATTCGAGCGTCATGACACTGCGATCACCGTTGCCTTCCAGCGTCTCCACGCTGGTCACCGTGCCTTCCCGCCCGCGCATGACTACAGCGCGCAAGCGCTCGGCCAGCTCGGGCGTGCGCGGCGTCAGACGAAGCTGCCACGCATCCATGTACCCGCCGAGCTCGAGTTCGAAGTGCCGGCGGAGAGTCTCCAGATCACCGGCCAGCGTGCCACGGTAGGATTCCACGAAGGCGCGCAGAATCGGATGCTCGTCGATGGACAGATCGCGCCGCCGGCCATCCGGAAACTCGATTGTGAGATTGTCGCCGCGAACCTCGTAGCTTTCGCTGTCCGGATCGTCATACTCTTTTTTAAGATAGTCCGGCGCCCGATAATGCACCGTACCCTCCAGAATCAGTGGCTCATTCAGAATCGAAAGATATTTGCGCTCGGTGAACTTTCCGCCCGCTGCGCGTACCGCCGAAAGCTTTTGCATCAGCTCGGCGAGCTCGACTCCGGTATTCGACCCGGCGTGTGAGAAAGCCGATGGAACAATTGCGAGCGCGCACGCACACAGTGTCGAGACGAGGGTGCCGACGGCGCGGCTAGTTTTCTCCCCAGAAGTCATAAAAGTTGAACCAATTGTAGGGCGCGTGACAAGCATAGTGCTCCAGACGGTCGGCGTAGCGTTGCGTCCACAGCTGGATATCTTCACCGCGGTGCTCGCGCCTCATGACAATCTCGTCGGCGAACAGCTCGCAGTGTACCGCATAGCGATTGTTTCCCAGATACAGACCAAAGAACAGCAGCACAGGCACTTTCAGAATAGACGCGAGTAGCATCGGGCCCGAGGGAAACGTCGCCTCATGACCAAGGAATCGACAACGGGTTGTCTTGTCACTCTCGGCCGCCCTGTCTCCGAGCATGCCGATCATTTCGCCCCGGCCTAGACACTCCTGGACCCGCAACAGCGTGTCGACACCGCCAAGCGGAATGACCATTTCGGAGAAATTCGGATTCAGCGAGTAAATCAGTCTGGTCAGTGTTGCGTTGTGGTCCTCATACATCAGGACTTTCACTTCCACTCGATCGTCGATCATCGCCAGCATCCGCATCAGCTCGAAGCTACCGAGGTGGGAGCCGAGCAGAATACACCCACGGCCCTTCGCCACCTGCTCAAGTATGGCCTCCACGCCGTGCATGCTCACATCAAAGCGGCGATGGTCACCGGTTACCAGGTACACTCGATCCAGAATGGTGCCGGCGAAGCAGTGAAAGTGACGCGCCACGTTCCACCAGCTCGCTTGTCGGCTCAGAACGCGCGTCAAATATTGACGCGAAGCGCGGCGTTGCTCCCCCGCGGTCAGGACAAAGTACAGAGTGATTGGATAGAGCAGCAGACGCGCTGCCCAGCGACCGATGTTCAGCGTAATCCAACCGATGAGCAGGACGAGAGGTCGGCTGCCCCGCTCGGACTGACGGGTCCAGCGAGTGGTCACGGCCCGCCCGCTTCGGGCTCCACCGCCAGTCGTCCCGACGCAAGCCGCGTCCCACCAAGCCAACACTCGAAGGCAATGTGTGAGTGGTCTTCCTCGTGCAGTTTGATGCTGAAGGCGATACCGGGCTTGAGCGGACAAGTGAACTTTACCGATACGACACTCTTCAGGCGAAGTTGTCCGCGCCACTGTTCCGCGGCCTGCATCACTTCATCGAGAATCAACACGCCGGGCACTATCGGGTTACCGGGAAAGTGCCCAGCGAGCGCAGGATGATCCTTCGCAATCACCCGGTGTACCTCGAACGTCACGGCGAGGTTCTCAGCTGCTCGAGTAATCGCGATAGTGCCTCGTGGGGCAACTTACCCATGGCGTTTCGCGGCAGACTGTCCACTTTGTACAAAGGACGTGGCAAAAAGACCGGATTGATGCGCTCGGCGAGCGCCGCCAGGATTTCCTTCTTCTCCAGGTCCGGAGCCACCACCAGCGCCGTCACTCGCCAGACGTCGTCGTCGGCCTGATTAGGGGGCATTATAAATACACCGTCGCGTACACCCTCGATGGCGTTCAACTTGAGATTGAGATCGCTCAAGGATGCGCGATTGCCCGCGATATTGACCAGATCGGCATGCCGGCCCAGCAGCTTGAAACGCGAATCGCTGTGTATCTCGATGAAATCGTTCAACGGAACCGGGCAGGGCAGGTGGCCGGCGCTGACATAAACGACGCCGTCGTGCTCGTGGCACCTGATGCCGTCGTAGAATTGCCACAAGTCGCCGTCCACCGTACGACGCGTAGCCATGGAGCCTGCTTCCGTGCAGCCATAGATCTCCAAGACGTGGCATGAGAACAACTTCTCGGCGCGTGCCGCCAGTTCCACCGACAGTGGCGCGGTGGCGGAGACGATACGGGACAACCGCGGCCACTCGAGCCCGGATTCGACACACGCGCGGAGATGGGTTGGTGTCGTAAACATGGTGCGCGGGTTCGGAGGTGCCGAAAGCACGCGGCGTATGTCTTCCGGGAAAAACGGGTGTCCGGCATGGATGCTCAATCCGGCGACTAACGGCAGGACGATGCTGACCTCGAGGCCATACATATGCTGAGGCGGGATGGTCGCGAGGATCATTTCGTGCATGCCGCTCTGGAAGCCGAATCGCTTCCGGGCAAGCGTGAGCCCGATCACCAGATCGCCCCAGCGCTTTGGATTCGGGTTCGGCCTTCCCGTGCTTCCTGAGGTAAATACGATCGCCGCGATCAAATCCGCAGGGATCTCCGGTATGGCTTCTTCGTCACCCGGTGCGCCCGACTCATCGAGAGATAGCACGTGCTGATCGATTCCTTTGACTTCCGTCGGCGCATCCACCAAGCAGTAACTGCCGGCGTAATCCTCCGCCAGCTCCTCGACGAGCTTGAGCGCTCGTCCTGGTGGCAGCAACGTGGTCTGACCGCGAATCATGGCCGCCGCTAAGGCAATCATGAAAGCGTATCGGTCCTCACAGAGATTGACTGCGAAGGGTGCCTCTGGCAGATCTTCGGCAAGTCGCCGAACGTGCGCCAGAAAGGTTTCGCGATCCACCGCTCGGTCGCGCCACAAGGCAACTCGCTCGCCGGAACTATGAGTCAGTAACGGAAAGGTGAGAGGGGACCCGGTTTGATAGGCACGTGTATCACACTTACGCATGGCTATTCAGACTAACGGGAGAGGGTTCGAAAATCCGTGGAAGCCAGTAGACGGCAGAAGCCTCGAAAGCTCAAGTGCTCGTGGTCGGGAAGGCAGTACAGGCGCAGCCGGTACTCGAAAATGAAGAACAGCAGCACGAAGACATAGTTCAGAAAGTTCGTGAACAATGACCAAATGTGCAGCGGCGCAAACAGCGCGAGCATAATTGCCTCGAACACCATTAGAGCGGAAAAGATGGTCCATGCGATGGTCACTCGGCGCGTGTACAGGGCGACCGCCGAGTCCAGAGGGCCGCGCCACAGGGAAGCTATCCGAGCGACCAACGGCGTCGCGCCGGGCAAAAGGGTTCTGCCGAATAGAACCATCAATGCGATATTGATGAGCACGGGAGGCAGATACATGAGGTCCACGGCCTCTCCCCACCACCACAGGGCAATTCCGGCCGTCAACACGGCCCCGAACAACAACGACCAGGATGCGCTGCCGCGTCGAACTGCCACCGCCAGTCCGACAATTGATACGGCGAGCCACATGCCGGTGACGAGCAGGGGGCGATCGAAAGCGACGGAAAAATGAATAATAGCGGGATAGGCGAGCAGGGCCGGCAGGATCAGGACAGTCTTGCGCTTGGAGCGCTCATTACTTGACCCGGTTTTTCTCAACGTGGTGGCTCAACGACCGTAAGGAGGCAAAGATCCGGGAATTGTCGTCGTCGTCTGAGCGGATTTGGAAACCATACTTCAACGATATTGCCAGAGCAATCTCCAGCGCATCGATTGAATCGAGACCCAGACCGTCGCGAAACAACGGATCCTCCGGGTCAATGTCCTCAGCACGGACATCTTCAAGGTGCAAAGTGTCGACGATGCCATGCGCGACTTCTAACTCTAACGCCGATAAATCTGCCATAAATGAACGCCAATCGATGTGAAGCGGCGAATTCGCTCATCGCCTGCCGAAGAATCGTACCGTGACCTTACATGGTCAACGAGACAGAAGCCCGCAACATCCCCGCCAATCGGATTTCGGAAATATATCCCAGGGCCCCCCCGGGGCCGACTACCCCACAGGGCCGGAAAATCGGACCCGTCGTGCCCAGGGCGGCAGTCGGGCCGGGGCCCCACGCCCCGGACGATGCGTCCGGTCCGTTGCGTTCCAATCGGCGGGCCCAGTAGGATTCGCGCCATGTACCCGGCCCGCATATTGCACCGCCCGTGAGGATCCCGCGACCGCCGCCGGAGACCCGGTAATTTCGGGCTTCCCGGCGCGTGGATTGGTAGAATCGACAACCTGCACATGCAACCATTTTCGGCCAATTTTGCGCCCGTGCGCAGCGCGAGCGGACTGCTCGACGACCAGCACGTTCTCGCATTGATCGAGTTCGGCGACTCCGCTGACGAAGGTGGGACGGA
>Ga0209980_10000195_pt1 | contig 31225 bp, 30 predicted proteins | sample CR02metaG_FD_183611 | JGI IMG/M metagenome (GOLD analysis project Ga0209980, IMG submission 183611) | Deep subsurface microbial communities from Mariana Trench to uncover new lineages of life (NeLLi) - CR02 metaG (SPAdes) (version 2) | ecosystem: Environmental > Aquatic > Marine > Ocean trench...
CAGAGAATCATTTGATTCAAATGAATTATTCCAAGACCTTTTACCTAATCGTGTTAGCACAATTGAAAATGCTGATGACATTATCTCACAACTAATGCAAAAAATTGAAGAATTAGAAAACAGACTACAAACTTTGTTATTAAAACTAGAAAGTGGTAATTACTACGGAAATACAAGCAATGTTGATTCCATAATTAGATCATTTGGAATATCATTTGATGGTTCTTTAACTTCAAAAACAGACTCAACACAATCAGATATTTCAGGTGATGTTTTCCTAGAATCATTAGTTACTAGAGACAATTCTGATAAATTCCGTGTTATAGGAGGCAAAATATCAATTGGAGATACGACTCACGATATCATCTTTGGAAAAGCAAGGACATCATCATCAGGCCCATCTGGTGAAAAAGATTCCATGGTTTTAATTGCACAATTAATTGACGATGAAGGTAATGATCATACTATAAAATTGATTTTAGATTTTGAAAAATCTCTTGAAGGCAACTTTGGATTAGACCCACTGAATTTTGAAATCAAGCCTCAAAGTGCAGTTTCTAATGATTGGTCAATAAGTGCAACTGGACAATTGACTGTACTTTAGAGAATCTCAAAGAAAATAACAATTGATTCAATTTATTTAGATATCTGTTAAAAAATTACTTCACATTGTTTGACGTTTTAATTCAAAAGTTTTTCAGGAAGGGGTTCTTCATTTTATAGATGAGTGAAATAAAACAGGTAATTGTAGTTCGCACAGATCTAGAAATGGGTAAGGGAAAGATCGCAGCTCAAGTTGGCCATGCATGTGTTCTTGGAGCTGAAAATGTTAGACGATCTAATCATGACTGGTTTGATGAATGGTGGAAAGGACAGGAAAAAATTGTAGTTAAAGTAACTTCTTTAAAAGAACTTGAAAATGTAAAAAAACATGCAATTGACTTGAATCTTCCTTGGTCTGAAGTTACAGATGCAGGACATACGCAAATTGAGCCTGGTACTACTACTTGTATTTCAATAGGTCCAGCACCTTCTGAGTTAATTGATAAGATAACAGGAAATCTTAAACTATTATGATAGTGTCAAAACAAGTAATTTTATTGGAATAAGATATAACATGGCATCAGGAAATTTCAATTGTGAAAAAACAAACTAAAGGTATTATTATGTTTGTGATTTTTGGCGGTTCATTATTATTTTGGGCAGCTGCAGCCAGTGTTCCTGGAGCAATTCCTGAAAACCCTGATGAAGCTATTACTATAACTGGAACCCCGATGGATAATTTCCCAGATGTACAAAGGGCACAATTTTGTGGATCTGGCCAAGCAAAATCCAACTACTATGTAACTGAATTCCAAATTCCAACTCCTTGTACTCAACCATTAGCTGTAGTTACAGATCCTGATGGGAACGTATGGTTTACTCAGACAAATGCTGGTCGCATAGCAAAGTTTGATCCTCAAACTGAAACATTTGTAGAATACAATAATGCGCAATGGGCTAATCTCCCAGCACAACGTTCAATGATGTGGGGCATTGACTATGCTCCTGATGCAAGTCTTTGGTTCACAGATGAAGCACATGATTCACTCTGGAAGTTTTCTATACTTGATGAAACTTATGAAAGAACCAATTACCCTAAAATTGTAGAATCACTTCCACAGCGACTGACAGTAGATGGTTCGAAGATAATAGTAAATGATTTTACAGGTAATAAAATAACATTTTTTGATCCTAACCAATCTGAAGAAGGCTTGGCTTACTTGACAATTCCATCTCCAGTAGAAAATTCAGTAACTAGTGGATTTGGTATTGATGCAGATAACAATGTCTGGTATACTAATTGGATTTTTCAATCTGGTGGAGTATTAATTAAGTTAGATCAGGATAAAATCTATGAACTTGCTGAGAATTCACAAAATGAAATTGATTCATTTGATGTGTTAGGTATTTTTCAGTTTCCTTCAGGAATGACAACTCCTAACGGTATTTCTGTATCCCCAGATGGTAATATTTGGATACTTGACACTTCTAGTAGTTTCTTTTTCAAATTTGATCCTGACTTTGAAACCTTTACAAAATACATTACATCAAATCCTCATGAATCTTCCTACGGAAATTCAACTGGTGTTATTAAAAATCCAGTTTCTCGACCCTACTGGAGTGAGTTTGATTATCAAGGAAGGTTAGTTTTCAATGAGCAAACAGCTAATAGAATTGGTATTTTTGACCCAATCGATGAATCCTTGGTGGAATATATGGTACCGTCAAAAAATCCTCATTGGACTGACTGTGAAGATATGAAAGATTGTGGTCTTGCCCAAATTTTTGATGTTACAGTTGATGGAGACAAGATTTGGTTCACTGAATGGGTAGAAAATAATATTGGATTGATCGATACTTCTAAACCACTTCCATTTGATGTTGAGCTTGACGAAAGAAAAATTGTAATTAAAAGAGGGGAGCAAGCTAATTTAATTTTAGAAATTACTCCAAATGGTTCAGAAAATGTTGAAGATGTTTCTATTTCAACTGCTACCACTTCATTATTTTCTGATATCATAATAGATGGTAATGCTCCAGATACCTTTCAACTTAATTCTAATGAACCAAAACTAATTGAAATTTCAATTACTATAGGGGAAAACGCATTACCTGATTTTCATAAGGTTCTCATTGGTGCCCAAACTGATGAAGTAGTAGTAGCTAAATACATTACTGTGATTGTTGAACAGTGATTCCACATATTGATGCTGAAATAGGAATTTCTACTTTTAGTACTAAATTCAAAGGCTGTGGGGGAAAAATCCGAAAAAAAGCAGAAGATTTTGTAGTATCAGAAATTCTTTCAAAAAAAACTTTAGATACTATTTCTCAAAATTCAGGTTATACAGTTTACAAATTAAAAAAGCATAATTTGGATACTTCCCACGCACTAAATGAAATATTTCGAAAATATCGGCTCAAATTAAAGGCTCTTGGCCTCAAAGATGCCTTTGCTTTTACAGAACAATTTGTTTGTTCATTAAATAAATCAAAATCGCTGTCACATTTATCTGAAAAAAAATATTCTCTTGAAAAAATTGGATTTGTAAAAAAACCTTTATCAAAAAAAGACATGATAGGTAACAATTTTAAAATAAAAATCACTGATGCATCATCTGATTTTTCAAATTTTGATGAGTATGAAAAAATTTTAAATTATTTTGGTTATCAAAGATTTGGTTCAAAAAGACCTATTACACATTTGATTGGAAAGGAAATTATAAAAAAAAATTATGAAAAAGCTATTCAAATTTTACTTTCATTTACATCAAAATATGATTCCAAAGAAAATACTATGATTAGAAAACAGTTGTCAGACAAATCAAAATTTTCAAAGCTAGTTAAAGACATTCCTCCAAAAATGGATTTGGAAAAAATTGTAGTTAACGAAATGATTAAGCATAATGATGCAATCAAAGCACTTCGTGCATTGCCAATTAATATCAGAAGATTTTTCATTCAAGCTTATCAATCATTGATTTTTAACAAAACTCTTAGTTTAGCGTTTAATGAGGGTGAGAATTTATTTTCTCCACAAAAAGGAGATGTCTGTTATGATAAAAATGGTATCCTAGGAAAATTTTCTGATGATTTGGAGCAAAGATTGACTATTCCATTGGTTGGATATGGGTATTATAAAAAAACAAGATTTGATAAATATATTTCAAAAATTTTAAAAGCCGAAGATGTGCAACCAAAGGACTTTTTTTTAAAAGAAATGCAAGAGTTAAGCAATGAAGGTGGTTTTAGAAATTCTTCAATAAATTGCCAAGAATTTTCTATTTCAGGAACTATAGTTGAATTTACTCTTTCTAGAGGTTCCTACGCTACAATACTCATGCGTGAAATAATGAAACCTTCAGATCCAATTATAGCTGGATTTTGATATTAGTTGGCACTTAATTTTTTGTTATGAACTTTATCCTTTCTCATTGCATCATACAATTTTTCCAAAAGATATAACTCCCTACCAGTTGAAGATTTTTTTCCACGTTTTTTATCATTTCTCATTGCATCATACAATTTTTCTAAAAGATAAAACTCTCGTGTTTTATTATTCTGGGATTTACTTTTTTGAGATTTAGTTTGTTTTCTTAAGGATCTTTGAGCCATATTCAAGTAATCTAACAAGGTGCATAATACTGTGTTTTGTGTGTATTTTGAACACACAATTTTTTTCATGGAATTCATTTACATTGAATTTTAAATAATTCATAAAAAATTGAAATCACAAGAATTTATTAAAAGAAATACTAAATTAATTACTATGAAAGCCACTTTTGCTGCAGGTTGTTTTTGGGGAGTAGAAGAGTTGTTTAGACATCAAAAAGGAGTTAAATCAACTCAAGTTGGATATACTGGTGGTTCTTTTGATAATCCAAAATATGAAGACGTCTGTTCTGGAAAAACAGGACATGCTGAAGGAATCCAAGTGGAGTATGATCCAGAGGAAATTTCATATGAAGATCTTCTCATGATTTTTTGGAACAATCATAATCCTACTACCCTTAATCAACAGGGCCCTGACATAGGGGAGCAATACCGTTCGTCTGTTTTTTTCCATAACTCAGATCAGGAATCCATAGCAAAAGCAATGAAGGAGAAGCTTCAGAATGAAGCACTTGAAAAATTTGGCAAAAAAATTGTAACAGAAATTGTTCCGGTTTCTACTTTTTTTAGGGCTGAGGAATACCATCAAAGGTATTTAGAGAAAAATGGTCTTGCACAATGATGCAGTAAGATAAACTAATACCTGATATTGAGTATATACTTGTATGGAAAAGTCTTTCATTTTATTAAGTTGTGAGATCGGTACTGAACACGATCTTGCCAATCAATTGAATGAAATTAATGAAATAAAAAATGTGATGATTACGTATGGTGAATATGATATTGTGGCTGAAGTAGAGACTGAAAATGCAGAAAAAATGGATAATCTTATAACATCAAAAATAAGAAAACTAGAAAAAATTAGAACAACTATAACACTAAAGGCAACATGCTAGCCTTTCTTTGTAATTACTAATGCCGCCCCAAAACCAAGAATTGCCCAACCAATAAATACAATTTGTAGGCCATATGTAATCCACTCAGGATTATAATACATAAATGATGATTCTGGACCTACAATTCCTTGACCTTGAAGATGAAATAATGCCCCCAATAAAAAAATTAGAATTCCCAAAATTATTAATGCTATTCCTATCTTCAATCAATCAAGTTAGAATTTTTGCTTTAAAAGGTAAACAGAATTGATAATTTGAACAAATGATTTTCTGCTCTTTTCTTTAAACCATTTTTTAAAATCATCAAAGGTGTATAATTGGACAGCTGATATAGAATCTACTAGACACCACTATGGCAATTTCATAGTTTTTGGAAGTGCAGCATTAAGTGCATTCTTCTTATTTTTGATTCTGCATCCAGAAATAGCTAGGATTACTCGAGAATCTCCAATTTTGATTGATATCATGTACATCCCAATTTTTGTAATTGGAGTGATTTATGGAATGAAGATAGTTGAACGTGTGCTAAAACCCTCAGAACCAAGAGGAACAATCAAACGTTCAATTGTAAAGATATTTCTTCTCTTATTCATTATTGGTGGTCTATTTAGCTCTGTTAATTTTGCACTTCAGGGGGGTACACTTGTTCCAAATGCATCACTATTTGAAGATGGATTAATTACTTGGATGAGCGAATTCGTTAAAAATAACGGGGGTATTACATTTTTAATAATTTCTAGTATAACGCTTATGGCAGCAGCTACAAAAAGAATTGTGGGGCTGGATGGAATTATTAATAAAGTGATAACTTTTGTTGGAACATTCTTTTTCTTTTCTATGATTGCTTTAAGTTTCTCAAATAGTGACCCAACTGATTCTCAAGTTTATCTGTATGTATTTTATCAAGCAGGAATAATTTCTGGTGCACTATATCAAATGAACAAACTCACTTCAAATCTCAATATGTGGGATGATTTGGCAAGTGGTTATAGATAAAAAGTAATAATTAGATTATTTTCTTTACGGTTCTGACTCAAGTGAAGGTGAGGTTTCAGGCCCACGAAAACCTGAAAAAATATCAGATCCATAATCAATTTCTAATCTCTCATCAAACTTTCTGCACTCTTCTGTAGCAAAATCAATTTCTTTACAATTCTCATATTCTGCAGTCTTTGACCTTTGAATATCATCTCCAAACAAAACATTACCGCCTATGGCAAGGTGCAATAATGCAATTCCTACCAAAGATGCAGAAACTAGGATCATTGATTGCCCAACAACTTTGTGATGATGTGGTTCTTTCATCAAATTAAAAATCTACCATGGATGATTTATTCTTTTATTGTCAATCTTCTAATTATAGGAATGGTTTTTCCTTTTTCAAATTTTGGAAATTTATAATTTTTTTAAATCATTTAACCATTTGAAAAATTTGTCTGTTTTTTTCAGACACACAATTACTGGATTAAAAAAATCATTTTTTAAATGGAAAAATCTCTAGATTGTTACCATTCAAAAATTCTACGACAGCTCGTCCAATTAATAAAACTGGCAATTTATGAAGGCAATTTTGCTTAGGTGTACTACATGTTAGAAAAGCACTTAGAGGATAGAGTAGAATCCGGAACTCATAATGATGAAATGAGTGAGTTAGTTTTGCAATTATCCTCAATTTTAGATTTAGAAACAGTAGAAGCACGAATATATCTGAATCTTTTAAGATTGGGGCCAGTCACCGCAAGTGCTTTAGCTAAAGAACTAGATGTTGATCGTACAAAGACTTACAGAACTATCGATAAATTACTAAACCAGAGTTTTGTTTCAACAACAATTTCCAATCCTAAACTATGTATTGCAACTAAACCTGAAGAAGTTCTTAAAATTGTATTACAGAAAAAAAGAGATGAAATTGACCGAATTAATAAACTTGGACATGAAGTAATTAAAAAGATCAATCAAATTGTTCCAATTAAGGAAGGAGTTTATGTTCCAACTTTCAGAACAGTTCAAGGACGTGCAAACATTTACGCACATGTTGAAAAATTGTTAGAAGAATCTTCTAAAACGATTTTCATTGTTACAACAACTGAAGATGTTCTAAGAATGTATCATACTGCAATTCCAGATAAGATTAAAGAATGTATAAAAAATGGGGGTACTGTAAAAATTTTAACTGATGCTAGTGAGAAAAAATTTTTCTCATTAATTGAAAGACTCAAAGCTAGTGAGACAAGACTTGGAAAACTGCCTTCAAAAGGAAGAATAATTGTAGAAGAAGGTACCCAAATGATTATGTCAGATGCTATGAATTCCTATAATAATTTGAGTAAAGATTCATCTCTCCACTCAACAGATTATTTTGGAGGTAGTTCAGAATCAGATTTCGCTCTATGGACAAACTCATCTGAAATGGTAAACAACATCTTTAGTTTGTGTAAGTTCCTATGGAAAACATCTAAACCAATAAAAAAATTAGAAGTAAGCTAAACTTAAGATTAATTTTTTAAAACGCTTTATAATTTTTTAATTTCTCCAAAGTGTTATTTAGATTAACATGAAAGCAACTACTGCCATTACAATCATTATAACAACGTGTTTAATTCCCCCAACATATGACCCTCCTCCAATTTTTCCTGCAGCTAATCCTCCAAACACTGCTTCAATAATTGACATGTTAAACAAAATGGTATTAAGCGCTTCTATATCAAGAGATGCAATTGATGTAAATGCACCTCCACCTTCAGCTGCACCTGGCGTTTCTAGTATCATTTCTTGAACTACCTCAAATTCACTAAAAAACTGTGAAGAAAGAATTACTGAAATTCCCAAAAATACAGCAAAAGAAATGTAAATGGTGTAAGTATATGGCGCTAATGAGGATTTACGCTCTTTTTCAATATTCTGCAATTCTGTGACGTGTTTTTGTATCATCTCAAGGTTACTTCGAATATCACCTCCAATTTTCAAAGCCATTTCCAGTAAGACCACTACACGCTTTGACATCTTTGTTCCAGTTCGTTGAGCAAAATTTTCAAAGGCATCCTCCATTGGAAGCCCCCAACTAATATTGGCACGTAAATTCTTTAATTCTGGGGTCAAAGCGCCCATGTTACGGTCAGCAGTTTGTTCAATTGCACGAATCAAGTTTGCTCCACTTTGAACTGCACTGCTTAATGCTAACAAGAAAAGGGGAAGGTTTCTATCAATGCTGTCTTTTCTTTGAACCTCTTTTACTTGCAATAGAGTTACAGGAACTATCGAAATTAAAATTCCAAAAATTACTCCAACGGTTTTTGCAGAAGAATCATCAGTTATTAATTCTGAAAAATAAAAACTAAACATTATAACAAAGATGCCAATTATTCCAGATGATACTCCGACTTTAAAATAGTTAGAGTGAATAATTGATGGTTTTGGCATCTCTGTCATTTCTGCCTTTGTTTTTTTCTTTATTCTAGGATTAGCCTTTTGCATAACAATATCACTTCTTTGGAATCATCGAGTCCATCATAAACAACATGAGAAAACCAAAGAATGGAACCATAACATATGTCAATAAATTCATCAGAGTCATCAGATCAAAACCTGCAAGATCTGGACTCATTATAGCCATTATTGATAGCATAATTACTGACATTAATGGAAAAACTATCAACAATATTGTGTACATTTCTGCCATTATTCCAAGAGAGTCAGTTGATTTCCTCATGTTCATTTTTTTCTCTTCTAACTGAACCTTTCCTGTTGCCATAAAGTAATCTTTGAGGTTTCCTCCAGATTGGACTGTAATTATGGCCCCTTCTAAAAGTCCGGCATATGGCCCTGGAGGGGTTCTCTTAATAAGATCCGTAATTGCAGTAACCAAATCCATTCCTAGCACATCAATATTTCTGGTAATGAATTTTGCATCTTTTACCATCTCTTCATCACTATCCTCAGCAGCTAATGTTTTGAAAATTGCTTCTAATGTAAGCCCGCTTGTAGCAAGAGTTGCCATATATCCTAGAAAGTGAGGCAGCTCATCTACAAGTTTGGCTCCTCTATTTTTGACTTGAATATTTGGCATCATTTGTAGAATAAAGAATGTTACCTGGGCCATGCCAGCACCTGCAATAATTGGTAAGAGAAATGCAAACGCAACAGGTTGAATGTTTACTACCAATGAAATAATAATTCCTGTGATTAATCCAATAATTCCAGCAATACCACTGAAAAACACCATGCTACAAACATAGACTTCATATGGAATTGGTAATCTTGATTGTTTTAGAATTTTTTCAAGACTATGTAATCGTGGATACAAAAATCCAACATGGTTATTTAATAATCTATAACTTAATGTGTGAATAGATATACCTAAATTTTCATCCTTTGATTTTTTGTAGTTTGAAGACTTTAACATAACCTTACACTGATAATCTTTTTCTTTCTGAGAATCGCTCTGGGTCAGCATAAAACTCTTTTATATTCTGAGAAACCTCTTTGTAATCTCTTATATTGTTCTTGACCATCCATTCTAAAGCAAGTTTTCTTTTACTTAATTCATAATTAATTTCTTCATCACTTTCTCCATATCTTTCTTTAATTTTATCTAAAACAATACTGTTTCCTGAATAACTATGAGTATCTGTATTTGGATCCCATTTGAAAATTTCATGAGTTTTAATCTCGCCTGTTTTTTCATCCAGACCTGCAATCTCAGAAATTTGAATGATTCTACGTACTGACTTGTCTTTTATTCTTAATTTTAATTGTAAAGTAATCAAATCCAATGTATTTGCAATCAACGTTTTTGGAATATCCATTGGAGATGATGCAAGTCTGGTTAAGGTAGCTTCAATAGAGTCAGCATGTATTGAAGAGAATCCTCCGTGACCAGTTGCCATTGCTTGAAATAGTGTGTAGGCCTCTTTTCCTCTTGTCTCTCCGACAATTATGACATCTGGTCTCTGTCTTAGAGCAGCACGTAATAGGTCAAATTGATTTATTTCTCCAATTTGTCCATCTGTAAAGTTTTGACGAGATACAGCTGGAATCCAGTTTTCGTGAGGTAAGTTCAGTTCTTGAGTATCTTCAATGGATACTATCTTCATTCCAGGTCGAATAAATGAAGCAAAGGCGTTCAATGCAGTTGTTTTTCCACTAGCTGTACCGCCTGCAACTAACATTGTAGAATTTTTTTCAGTAACATACCACAAATAGGCTCCAATATCTGTTGACATCGTTTGGAATTTTATAAGATCTATAACTGTAATTGGGTCTGACCTGAATCTTCTAATGGTGAAAGTGCTTCCACGTTTAGTAATTTCATGACCTAAAGTAAGATTAATTCTGCTTCCATCAGGTAAAGTAGCATCCACTATTGGATTTGCTAAAGAAGCATGTTTGCCACACATGTATGCCATCTTTCTTGCAAAATTATTTAGTTCTTTATCCTTTTGAAATAAAATATTTGAGGGGATCGATTCAAACTCCCTATGCCAAATATACAATGGTATGTTAGTTCCATCACAACTAATTTCTTCTACCATATGATCCCGCATTAAAGGTTCAATTCTTCCAAGATAAATAAAATCTCGAATAGCATAATAAGTTATTTTAGACAAGTTTTTAGAAGGAATTTCTAATCTATATTTTTTTATTAACTGAGCGATTTTTTTTGTGATTTTCCTTTCAGCAGACTTTTTTGTTTTAATTTCATTTAAGGAAACTGTTAGCTCCGTCAATAACAATTTTTTAATTATTTCAAAATTTGCTTTGTCTCTTTTACTTAGTGTTGGTTCTATTATTGTATAGCTATATCCTCCTTTAGCTGTTGTATCTTTAGTTACACCGCCATGGACATCAGCATTATCAAATTCTAACTTTGATACAGAAACAAATTTTGGTATTGGTTTTTCAACTTCCTCAAGATTATTTTCAGGAAGATTATTGATGGTTAATTTTTCCAAATTTAAATTTTGGACTTTTTCAAACTCTGAATTCTTTCTTGCAGTTAAAGGATTAATGAGAATATTTTGTAGTTTACCATTTAGGGTATTTTTCAATATTTTGAATTTCATTTAATAATTCAAGTAAATTATAATTATTTTAGCCATTGTGCGTCCATATGCACAGCATACGGCTTTTACTTTCAATCCTGCCTAATTTGATGATATGGCCAAGTATGGACTCTTAGGAAAGAGTAGACGGTTAGGAGAAATTGACTTTGTTGAAATTTGATATTAAAAATAGACTGAAATTTGAAAATAAGGGAGATTTATCAAAATCAAAAGATGATGCAAAGGATCCTGAAAATAGCCTCAAAAATGAGATGATTGCATCAATTCTTAAACGTGGTTCAAAAACCAATGATAAAGACGCTCCAGTAACCTTTGTTGATTTAGATCCCCCCTCTGTTGAACAAAAACAAGAATCTTTAGTTACAGAAAAAACCAAAATAGTTGAAGAAAAACCACAAGCAAAAATTGTGGAAGAAAAGTCTGTACCTCTTAAAGTGGAGACGCCAAAAGTTGAGCAAATTGATGTAAAATCATCAACTGAAATTAAAACCACAAGTCCTGAAACAGCCAAAATAACCCAATTACTAAAAGCAATAGAACTTTCCGAAGAAAAAATGATCGTTCCTAATGTAGATATGAATCAAGGATTAATCACTTATCCTATTCTTGATCAAATCGGAGAAGATCCTACCAATTTAGATCTATTAGACAAGCTTTCATCAGACTCAATTGATGTTCTTGATAAAATTACTTACGAAAGATTATCTGTATGTCCGAAACATCCAGAATCCTTATCGGTTACTGTTCGACTTTTATGTCCTAAATGTAATTCAACGGATATTTTAAAACTTCATCTGATTGAACACAAACGTTGTGGTTACATTTCTGAAAACATAAATTTTGATGTTGCACCTGACGGCACAATTTCAAAATGCCCTTCATGTAAAAAAGAGATTAAAAATATGAAATCTGAAATTGCAACTCCAGCTTTGTGGTATACATGTGATGGTTGTAAAGAAAAGTTTGATGATGTTTTAGTAAAGCTACATTGCAGAAAGTATAATCATGATTTTGATATTAACCAATCACATATAATTACTGTACCTGGTTTTAGACTAAAAAATCTCGCTGATATATCAAATTCAAGCATATCTCCAATTTTAAGTCAACTAAAGAGTATGTTAAAGTCATATGAGTTTTCAGCAGAGGAAAACTATACAGTTACTGGAAAAAGTGGAAACTCTCATCATATCAATATTCACGGTGCAGATACCCATCAAAGAACTGTATTCATATTCATTAAAAATCCTAACGCTGAAAATGATAATTCAGAACTCAATTCAAAAATAATTGAGGTCCTTGATACAACTCCTACAGTGGCTATTCTAATAGGATTCCCTTCTATTTCTGAGAAGGCCAAATCAATTACTTCAAGCTATAACATCTCCCTTGTAACCGAGCAAGACCCACAGGAAATACTAACATCAATTGATAGGATCTTGTCTGATAAGGTTCCCAAAATAGAGGGCTGATCTTCTTTGCATTTTCGTAATTTGTTAGATAGCAGGAAAATTTTCTACAAGAATCGGAGAGCAGTTAGCCAAGTTATTGGGAGTTTATTGCTTTTAGCAATTGTTGTTCCACTTGGAACAGTAGTACTGGTAAAAGGTACAACTGAAATCAATGCCTTTAATAATGAAATGACTAGTTCGGTTGTTTTCAGTAACAAAGGAATAAGGGAGGATCTTGTTTTTGAACACGTTCGATTTGATCCTCTATCAAATATTGTCGAGATAACTGTTAGGAATACAGGTTCAGTTGAAACACTTATTGACCGTGTTACATTAGTTAACATGACATCGCAAAAAATTTTATTCTCAATAGCAGGTGTTAGTTCTGTTGATACAACACCTGTACAAATTAAGGATAGTAGATTAATTACAATTAATGCAAACTTAGAATCAGGTTGTCTTGTGTGGGATTGTGGTTTAACAACTGAATATGAATACAAAATTTCAATAATTACTGCAAGAGGTAACTTCTTTGATACTGTTGCGAGGCCATTTAACACATGAATGGTAAATTAAATTTTCGAAAAAGACGTGCTGTCTCAGAAATAATTGCAACTCTGATGATATTAGCTGTCACTGTAGCTGGTGCAGTTTTTATTTCAAACGCGATGCAAGGTTTTATGTTCCCATCTGATTCAGGTAGATCTGTCACTGAAGTACGTCCAGAATCTGTAAGTTTATTTGGATATGACACACGTGATTCTACAAATCTATCTGATGTTACTGGACTTGACAACAAATTCAATCAACTGTTGCTTACAAACGGTGCAACAGAAGTGAATAAAATCCCATCACAAGATGGAACAGAATTCATTGTTTTACATTTGAGAAATCTAAGTACAAATTCCATATTTTTACACAATGTACTAATTAGCAATGAAGGACATAGTTGGGATACTATCGCTGCAGGTCAAGTATTGGATCCTACATTTACTGGTGCTACTACTGGACAATTTCCATCAGATGGCAAATTTAGCATTATTCCAATGTACAATGGTACTGGCCCAACTATTACGCAAATAGCCACAAATGAGGTGCTAGGAGACGGGGAAGTTCGAGTAATAATCAAACTAAGTGCCAATATTCCTCAGGATATAGGCATGTGGGATTCCCTTAGGATACTAGTAAATTATGGTGGCCCTCAGCCTGCTGAATATATTGTTTTGAGTGGGGATGCTAAATGGTAAATTCTTACAATAGACGAGGAATTTCAACAATAGTTGGGGGAATAATTTTCCTTGTTTTGCTGACAAGTGGTTTTTCTTCATTTTATATTGCACTAGATGTACAAAAAGACACAATAAACACGCAACGCGAAATTTCGAAAAGCATTGTAGAAAAAACTTTGGAACAATTTGTAATTTCGGCAGGAACTGATCCAGTTAACAATAAACTTGGAATTCAAGTTAAAAATCAAGGACCAAATCCAGTAGAAATAACAAACATTTGGATAATAAATAAAAGTTCAGTAGAGGCTCCACCAAACTCTGCTAATAGTTATGATATAGACTATCAAGATGCTTTCATTCCTCCAGGTTATGGTGCTCCAATTCTTGAAAATACTCCTCTTTACTTGGGTCCAAATGATTATACCATTAAAGTCGTCTCATCACTTGGTTCAATTAAACAAACAGATTTGACAGTTGGTGGACCTAATAATTTGTTAGCAGAGCTGTTTACAATACCTCCTGATGTTAGACAAGGAGAAAATGTAACGATTGCTTTGCGAGTTACAAATGTTGGTGACACCCCACTAGTTGATGTACAACCTCATTACATTCCTCCTGATGTAAATCCATTATCACAAATTTCTACTTCACAGTTCATATCTCCAAGTCCAGTTAAATTGGATCCTGCTGAATCAACAATCTTTACTTGGCATTACAAGATAAAAAGTAATGCATCTGTAGGACTTAAAGTAACATTCACTAGTGCTGCAAATGCAACTGATTCAGCTACTGGTTTTGAAATTTTAAGTAATAATGCTACAGACAGAATTCTCATCCGAGACCCTCAAGGTGGCAGCGGAGAAGAAATAGTATTAAAAGATGAATTGTTTGGCAGACCAGAACTTTTCTTGATATTACCTAATGTTTTTGGTGAATCTGATGATAAAGCATTGATGGGTCTTACTATTGCCAACCCAACTAACAAAACAATGATAGTAAGCAAAGCAACCATCAATTTTCTAAGAGCAAACTCTAATGATAATCAAAGGGTTTTAGTATCTGGTTGTCCACTTACGGCTATTTCGCCTTCTACTGGCTGGTCCTGCCCAAATGAAAATGCATTAGTATGGAAAGGATCCCAAACAGTCGGTCCTATTTCCTCATTTTCATTTATGGCCAAAGTCGAACCTGGAAGTCTTGTTAATCTTATAGGATTGGAATCTATAGTTGCTACATCCTCTACTTTCACTTCATTAGGCGCATTTGGAAAAGGTCCTTATGAAACATCAATGAGGAGAGGTAACGATGCCGATGCATTAGTAAATGTGTATTTCTCTGATCCGGGTGGTTCAAGAGCTAACGCAGATATCCAAGGAAGTATCCTTGGGATAATGTCTGGTGAAACAAGACAATTTAACGTAACTATGACTGATTTTGATGGTGGTCCTGAAGGAATTGCTGCTGGTTCTCAGTTGATAATCAATGTTCCAAAAGATTTTACACTAATTGGTGATCCTACAGGGTTTGGGTTTACCATCCCACTTCCAATAGTGCCATTTCCAGATGGTTCATCCCAAATAGTTGGAACACTTGACGCTACTCTAAATGATGGCGCTAAACATATAGAATTTACTTTACAAGCGCCAACGATAGCTAGTACCAAAATGTATGTGTTCCATATACTAGGTACTGGCTCAACTACTCCAGCTCCACTTTATGCTATTGGCCCACTTGCAGAAACTGTTGTGCAAGTATGTCCAGGTGTTTGTCCATAAACGTGTGAACTATGAATGAAAAACATATTGCAGGTGTTGGTGGCGGACTTATCCTAGCTTCATTTGCAATCATTGTATCGTTTTTTGTTTTTCAAGGAGTTGAAGAACAAGTTGTTGTAGAGAACGGTATACCAGGATTTTCACAACTTGCAGCAATAAGAGATGGAGCAAAAAAATCATTACAGAATAATACTGTAATTGAAGAATTTAAAGAACTAGTGGGTAATGTATCTAAACAATTAAAAGAAAAAATCACTCCAGTAGTTAATCAAACAATGTCTGAAATTTAACATTAATTCTTTATGACTAGAAATTTAAGCTGTTCAATCAGGACAGCACATGGCATATTTCCAACCTTTTAGTAATTCTTTTTGATGCAAAGGAAGCCTATGGTCCATACGGTAGTTTTAGCTGCTTTAATTATTGGAATTGTTGCCATTGTTCCATCAGCTATGGCGCATCACACTGATGATCCAGACGAGCCTCAATGTAAAAAATGGCATATTCAGGCAATCAATGATTACGTTGACAAAGGTCATGTTTCACCAGGAATTCAAAAATTGCTAATGGAATGTTTGCAAGATGGATATAATCCACATGATGGAGCTTTGCCTCCACCCCTAGATACCTGGTATGAAACACTAGATGATGAAGAAGAAAATTCCCCACCAGTAGTTTTGGAGGGTTTGAGAGTAGAATTACATACAAAAGAAGTGGTAATACCCTCGGGTCCTAATATCATCGTAACCAAATTCAATCCATGTCCTTCGGGTCAAGTAATTATTGATCGGCTAGCGGATATACAATTTCAAAATATCGAAGTGCAACCATCAGTGATTATTGAACCCGATAGAACAACGGTGACTATAAGTAGTTCGAACAAAATTGGTGAAGGAATACTTGTGATAACTACTCCCTGTCTAGGAATTGCTGGCAGCTGAGTAATCTCAGCTATTCTTTTTTCTTTTTTAATATATCAATTTGTTAAAGTATTTTCAAAAATTTTCTAAGTTGTTATTTGAAAAGTGATTAACGACTTTGATTAAATTTCTTCTTCGTATTCATATTCGTCTTCGTCTTCATCAGCAATTGGTTTTGGTTTCTTAAGGAATACCACTATAACTGCAACAATACCTAAGATTGCTGCTAATCCAACATAAAGTACCCAATCAGGTAATCCAAGTACTATAGAAGGTCCTCCAGAATCATTTACCTCGTATTCAAAGGTTTGTGATGCTTCTTCATATCCTTCTGCAGTTGCAATAATTTGGATAGATATGCTGGGGCCCTTGTGTACTGTTACATCAGCTACTATGCTTCCATCCGCACTTGTTCTAGTATCTTTAGGAGTAATGGTTCCAATCTCTGAATCTGTTACAAAACTTACAATAGCTCCTGGAACTGATTCAGCGTTTTCATCATCAATGAAGACTTGTAGTTTTAATGGTTCATTGACTTCAAGAGGAGTCACCAAACCATTTGCAAAAATCATTAATCTAATTTGATTTGACCTTGTACTAATTTTAGTTTCTGAACCATTTACTCCTTTAATGCTTGCAGAAATTGTGGTATCTCCAAATTCTCCAGTTGGATGAATTGGAAATGTTGCATATGAGCTTCCTTCCTTTATTGTTACATGTTCTGGAATGTTAACTATTTCAGGTTCAGCTTGGTCAAGTTTAATTTTAAGATCTCTTGTTGCTGTGCTTGGGTTATCAAGCAAATCTTTTAGCTGAACGATTCCATCATAAGGTTCGCTGCTTTCAGCATCTAAATTTTCAAAGGGTAATTTTATTTCTACAATAGATGATAATTGGGTATCAAAGTCAGATCCTGACTCTAGGGCCAACTCAGCATCTACGCCTATTGGTACTGCCTTTACGAGTATTGATTCATCAAATCCTGCACTAAAAGAATCACTACGGAAATTTGCATAAGCAAATGATTGGTCTTGTTTAATTTCAAGAACCTCATTGATTGGACTTAGAATATATTTTGAACTCTGCTCCAAAATTTTAGGTCTTTGTTTTCCATCAAGTGCAACCAAAAATAGATCAAAATATCCATTTTTATCTAAAACTATTACATCGTTCCCTGTTGGAGAGAAAATCTTAGTTTCTGTATGTCTGAAAACATCCACAACACTTGTTGTGTTAACACCTGCACCTATTCCTTTAACCGTAGCTGCTAAGGTTACCTCTCCTACAGCTTCACCGCTTTTTATTATGGCAGTTCCAAAGGACTGTGTGCTATCTACACTTCCAGCATCTAAAATACTAATTATTGAATGGTCACTTGATACTACATTTATCTTTGAAAATGATCCTTCAGAAACATAGTTTTCATTTACTTGAATTGGATAAAGCTCATCTTCACCAAGTTCATCTATGGGATGTTCTGAATTGATAATTGCTTTATTATGTTGAATGCATTCTATATCAATTCCAACACATAATTCAGATTCATCACCCTCAGTTCCCTCGGCATTGAATTGATATACCATTATAGCTGTTGTGTCGCTTGGCATTTTATCTATTGAAAAAATACTCAAAGTTACATTTTCAGCTTTTGGGTGATCAATGTTTAATGATTGAACAAGTGTAAATGAATCTAGTGCAATTCCCAAATTTTCAACACTTGCACCAATTGTAATAGATTTATCTTCTAATCCCTGAAGATTAATACGCTCTCTGAAATAATAACCAAATTCTCCCTTTTTAATAACAATTTTTTCTTCTAGCATAGTTTCATCCAATTCATTGCCAACTACTTCTTCATCTGAAAATAGTTTTACCTCTACATCTTCAGGTGTTACTGCAGGATTTCCTTCAGTATCAACTAAACTCACAAAAATATCAAGATTTCTTTGAGGTAAGGCAGATATCGTTTTTGGGAAAATGTTTATAGCTATACCTGAAGGCAAAGAAGAAGTAATTTCAATATTTTCTGCAGTATCTATATCAAAACGATCATAGGCCCCTCTTAAGAAAGCATTTCCAATATTTTCAAATGTTTTTAATACGCCCCAGGAATAATATTCTCCTTTTTTGATAACAAGTTGTTTTGAATCAGTCTCAATTAATGATTTTTCAAAATCAATATCTATTACAATATCATAAGGTGCACGAATTACATTGTCGTCAGACTTTAAAAATATAGAATATGGCATTTCAGAGTTTACATGCATGTTATGAGTTGGAAGATTTATCACCAATTCAATATCATCAGGCAAAGAATCTGCTGTTCCTCCAACTTTGAAAATATGGTAATCAATTTTTCCATTAAATAAAGATGATACAGTAGTTTCTCCATCAATGTTTCCCACAGTAACATCAAACTTTGCATAATTATGATCCTTTAGAATGGTAACATTAGGAGGAATTGATGCTATTTCTGGATCATCAGATTCTAATTCTATTAAAATATCAACAGGTGCTTTTACAGCAATTCCTTTATTGTTTACTAAATTAATATAACCAATTGGTAGTACAGAATTTTTTGTATCAACATGGGATGGAGCTAACTGAATATTTACATGAAGATTTTCAGTTATGGTAGAACTTTGTGCCATCGCAGGAAAAACATTTGCTGAAACCAACACTGAAATCATTAGCAGAACTAGGAGTGTTTTGTTTGACATTTTATCTCAGCTCCATAAAAAGGAAAAAAAAGGAGTGGGATTAACCACTTTGTTGACCAATGTTAATAGTTCCTAGAATTACATTTCCATTGGTTGTCTTCAAGTTGAACTGTGTATCACGTCCAATCTTGATGTTCTGATCCAAACCAATAATGATGGTGACAGTTTCACCTGCCTGAATTTCACCTTGAGATCCGGGCAAATTCAATACAACGTTGGCACCTGGATTAGTTAAGACTACATATTCCAGATTTGCTGGCTGATCAGATGCTCCGGCTGCAGCCCATGCTCCAACTGATGCTACTCCAGAATCCATTGTATAGAGTATGCCAGCTACTCTTAGCTCTGCAATAGTAATTTTTTGAACACTGTCATTTGTGACATAGACAGCAATTCTTTCATCTGCAGATTTGGTATTGTCGACTGCGCCTCCAATACTTGCCATGACTGTTCCTTCATGTGCTATTAGACTAGTTGCATCTGTTGCATCGTATCCTGAAATTGATAGTGCCTCAATTTGTGGAGTTCCGCTAATTTGTGAAGAGCTAAAGAATCCTTGTGCAAATACAAAGATAATTGTGCCTCCAACTACAGCGATTGCCACCATGAGTAATGTTGCAATTACAGGAGCGACTGCTCTGTGTTTAGATTTTAGTTCTTTTGGTTTGAGGGTAGTTATGTTCATTTGTTGATACTGAGTATCGAAGAACGGTTGTTAACCCGTTTTGTGTGCATAATGCACAGCAGGCAGGTCTACCAACATAAGCAGAAAAACTAGTTCATTTTAGCGCAAAAAAGAAAAACCGGTGTCCATATCTAATTTATAAATGACAATTCAAATTCTCCATTACGAATTTCTCGGACCAATCAAGCTATCTGATTGGGGTCCTCCAATGGATGAGGTGGTGTATATTATAATGGGCCGATTCAAGGACATTTTTAAGATACTATATGTGGATCAATCTGAAAAAACAAAAGAAACAGATTTTTTTACAAAAAATGACAAATTCAAATGCTGGATAACGCATGCTGGCTCTGAAGACAATCTGTATCTTTCTATTTACCCAATGTACGATTCAGATAAAAGTAATCGACAAAAAATCGTTGATAAAACTATTGGCAAATACAATCCAATTTGTAATTCTTCTGAATAAACATAAACTTCATTAATTATTCAAATCATAGATAAATTCATGCAATGCCCATGTTGTGGCTCTAAGATGAAAAAAGAAAAAGAGTTAGAAAACACCATCTTAATGAAATGTGTAGAGTGTGGTCTTAGTGATACTGTCGTTAAATCATGAATTAATTTTATTTAGTGTATCAAACAATTGAAGTGTAACTAAATCAATAGCTTTTTTCATATGTTCAAATTCATTTATGGAGTGAGTTTGGCCTTGCACTAAAGCTCGTAGTATTTTAATTACTCCCTTTTGATATTCATCTGGTGCAGATACCTCTAAGGCATTGATTTTAGATAATAAAATATCAAGATCCTTTTTCATCTCGTCTGCGGGTGTATGTTTTTTCATACTATCAAACTTGAATAATTTTAGTATATGAATTAACTATTTACAACAAATCTTCATCGATTTTTTTAATTTTGTCTTGATATTGCTTACAAGTACAATCTGGAATTTTACATCTACCTGCTTTCATTAGAGAAGTGCTATCTTGATCATGTTCATGAGCCTGATGAGTGTGGTGGCATCTCTTACAATTCACTAGTCAAGAAAAATCGGCCTTTTATTTAAGGACTAGAACTGAAAGTATTATAATCACCTAGTTACATCTGAGCATAGAAGACCTTGGCAACAAAAAGAAAAACTAAAAGTAGAAGTAAATCTCGAAAGTCAAAACCAAAATCCAAGTCTAGATCAAAGTCAAAATCAAAAGGGAAGAAAAAACCCTTTGGTGGATATGCTATTAGCTTTTCTGGAAGAGAGGAAACCATGGAAGAGGTTTTCGGAAAAGGAAAAGTTACACCAAGTGAAATGACAAAAATGATTTGGAAATTTATCAAAGCAAAAAGACTTGCATCAAAGTAAAAATCGACTAATCTTTAAAACCAATTAAGGAATTAGGACGGCTCTACCCTCTATTTGAGAATTTTTCAATTTTTCTAAAACCTCGTTTGCTTGTTCCAACGGATACTTTTCAGTAACTACAGACAAGTTGTGCTCCTCTGCTAACCTGATTACCTCTTCCATATCTTTTCTTGAACCAATTAGAGTTCCACGTATAGTTTTTTCCTCAAACGCAATAAAATTTGGGATTTTTCCAATAGTTCCTATTACAACTAAACCACCTTTTTTTACTGATTTAATTGCTGTATCTGTTACAATGTCTGCTGGAGCAAAAACAATTGCAGCATCTAAAAAGCCAATCTTATTTTTTAAATCTTTTAAGAATTTTTCTTGGTCTTGATTAAACGTTATTGTAACAGAAGCTCCCAATTTTTTTGCAACATCAAGATGTTTTTGTTTTCGAGAAATAGCAATTACTTTACAATTTTCTATTTTTGCAAATTGAATTGCCATATGACCAACTCCTCCAATTCCAAAAATACCAATTTTTTTATTTATTTTTGGTTCACTAGCTTTTACAGCTTTGTATGCTGTGACTCCAGCACAAAATAGAGGCGCTGCATATTCAGGTTTCATATCATGTGGTAATTTAGTTGCAAACTCTTCAGTTACAGTAACATATTCTGAATAACCACCTTTTAGTGATTCTCCTAAAACATCCATAGAATCACAAAGATTTTCTTTTCCTTCAAGACAGTATTGGCATTTCATACATGATTCTAAAAGGGGTGATATTCCAGCTCTGTCTCCAACTTTAAACTTTGTAACATCATTTCCAACTTCTACAACTTTGCCCGCTATCTCATGACCTGGAACAGTGGGAAGTGTGGGTGGGATTCCTAAATCCTTCCAATCTCCTTCAATCCCATGTAATTGTGAATGGCATACCCCACACGCCTCAATTTTTATTAAAATTTCATTTGATCTTTTTATCTGATGCTTATCAATCTCAGTGATTTTTAGAGGCTTTGTTTCAATTGGTCCTAATTTCGAGAGAACCATCGCCCGCATCTTCTCAACCATTAACCATTCATTTCACTAAGGATATTTTTAGATTCCCTGAAATTTCTAAGATACACATTTTACCAATTTTATTGATTTTGCATTGTGGCAGATTCAATAACCTCCGAAGATCTTGAACGAGTCAAATTATTGCAAATTGTGTCAAATAAAGGATTAAAGGAATTATCTCTCCGTGAGCTAAAACGCTTACAAATCTTAGTTAATAAAAAGGATTATAGACATAGCAAAAAGGCTCATAAATCCAAAATGAAAATCCTGGCTAGAATTAACGTTGCAATTTATGAAGTTGAGGAAGGAAGGGAAGGAATTTAATTCTAAAGAATACTAACAATTTTTTGTGCCAGAAAATAGCCTAATTAATGAAACTAGCCCATATCTGTTACAGCATTCAAAGAATCCAGTACAGTGGCATTCATGGAATGAAACTACTTTAAAAAAAGCAATTGATGAAAACAAACCAATCTTTCTCAGTATTGGCTATAGCTCTTGTCATTGGTGTCATGTAATGGCACATGAATCATTTGAAAACGAAGAAATTGCCAAAATAATGAATGAGAATTTTATTAACATCAAAGTTGATCGGGAAGAACGACCTGATGTTGATGATATTTACCAAAAAGTTTGTCAAATATCTACAGGACAAGGTGGCTGGCCTCTTTCAGTATTCCTAACTCCTGATCAAAAACCATTCTATGTTGGAACTTATTTTCCCGTCTTAGATTCCTATGGTAGACCTGGTTTTGGAAGTTTGCTAAGACAACTTGCACAATCGTGGAAAGAAAAACCCCAAGATATTTACAAAGCTGCAGAAAACTTTCTTTCTAATCTTAAAAAAACTGAATCAGTTAAAATTCCCTCCAAGATTGAAAAGTTAATTTTAGATGAGGCTGCGCTAAATTTATTACAATTAGGCGACGCCATCAATGGCGGTTTTGGCAGTGCACCAAAATTTCCAAATGCTGCAAATCTTTCTTTTCTTTTTAGGTATTCTAAATTTTCAAAGATTTCAAAATTCAATGAATTTGCATTAAAGACCTTAACCAAAATGGCAAAGGGTGGAATATTCGATCAATTAGGTGGCGGCTTTCACAGATATTCGACAGATGCAAGGTGGTTAGTTCCACATTTTGAAAAAATGCTATATGATAATGCATTAATTCCAGTTGTTTATGCAGAAGCATACCAACTTACCAAAAATCCCTTTTATCTTGAGGTTGTAAAAAAAACTCTAAACTATGTTTTGAGGGATATGACTTTATCCGAGGGAGGATTCTATTCTGCTCAAGATGCAGATTCTGAAGGAGAAGAAGGGAAATTCTATGTATGGTCAAAATCAGAAATTCTAAAAATTTTAGGTGATGATGCAGAGATTTTCTGTCTTTACTACGATGTTACTGATGGAGGAAATTTTGAGGGTAAAACGATTCTATGTAATAACATAAATCTATCCGCAGTTGCATTCAAATTCGGTAAAACTGAAGACCAAATCAAAGAAATTCTTAACTCTGGCTTGAAAAAACTTTTAGTACATCGCTCAAATCGTGTTAAACCAGGGCTAGATGATAAAGTTCTAACATCTTGGAATGCACTAATGATTTCTGCTTTTGCTAAAGGATATAGAGTTTCTAATGAAAAATCCTATATCGACGCAGCAGAAAATTGTGTTTCCTTTATTCAAGAAAAACTCATTCAGAAAGGAGTTTTACTACGTACATACAAAAATGGAACAGCGAAAATACCTGGTTATTTAGAAGATTATGCATTTTTTATTAATGCATTATTAGACGTTTTCGAAATAAATCCTGAATTCAAATACATTGATTTAGCACAAACTTTAGGCAATTATCTTATTGATCACTTTTGGGATCAAAATGATAACAGCTTTTACATGACTGCTGACACCCACGAGAATCTGATCATAAGACCAAAGAGTAATTATGATTTGTCAATGCCCTCGGGAAATTCAGTTGCTGCTATTGCCCTTTTACGTCTTTATCACTTAACACAAGAAAAGAAATTCTTAGATATTTCTAAAAAAATTATGGAATCTCAAGCTACATTAGCTGCTGAAAACCCATTTGGATTTGGTCAGTTATTAAATGCAATTTACATGTATATCCAAAAACCATTAGAAATCACAGTACTGAATTCAAAAAATTCAGAAATTTATAAATCATTGACTAGTAGGTTTCTTCCAGAATCAATTCTTGTTACTATAATAAATAAAAATCAAATAGAGAATTTATCTAAATTTCCATTTTTCAAGGGCAAAGAATTCCATGAGGAAAAAACTACTGTATTTGTTTGTAAAGATTTTACTTGTTCATTACCTTTAGAGTCTATTTCAGAAATAGAAAAACATCTCTAGGAACTTTTACTAATATTGATTTGTAATTTTTCCCCAACTTGAGGTCTGCCCATCCTCTCATACCTATTTTTTGGCATTACAATGGTAATTGTTGTATGTTGATAACTCCTGATTTTAATCGTTGGTTGGGCTTGAAGAATTGCTTCTAAGAAAGGAGTTACCTGTTCTTTCATTTCTGGATCTAGTTTCTTTGATAAAGATTCCATTATCATCTGTTTTTGAGAAACTGGTTCTGTAGTCACATTTTCTGCAAGTGTAATTTGTACTACATTTCCATTATCTACAATTTGTTGAATCATGTATTCAGTAATTTCGGCCATTAGCAAAAATTATAGTAATTTGCATTTATCTCTACCTACTTTTTGTTAGAATCCTAAAAAATCAAATCTTAAGAAGTGTATGTAACTTTTTACAGACATTTTCATTTATCTTATTACTTTGTTTTTTAATCGTGGTAAGACACTATCTTAACAGAATAGACGATACTGCATCAAATGATGAATGGAGCTATATCTCACAACTTGGTTCTGATATAGAATTTAAAGATGTGATGGAAGTTAACCAAAGATACATAACTTTTGATAGACAATTACGTCGAAAAGTCAAACCACCAAAAACAAAGCTAGAAGCTACAAAAGAAGGAATTCGTTGGGCATTGGATGCAGCTGGAAACACTGGCCAATATATCAAATTTGTAAACATGACAATTGATAAGCGTCAAGCAGAAATTGATAAAATAAAAAAATTACAAAATAAATTTGATCATGAAATTGAGATGTTAAATTCTCATAAAATTAAAAAACTAAATAGTGACAATAAAAATTCTATAATACTTGATGCTCAAACTGTTGCAGAATATTTAAATCAATTACTTCTTGAAAAACGTCTGACTCAGAATAATCTACAAAACTTACATGGAGATTTATCATCGATTGGAAAAGAACTAAAAATGCAAGAAAAACAGATAGAACAAGTTCAAAAACACATTAAAGCAAAAATTCTTGAAGGGATTAAAAATGAAACTCATCTTACTACTCTTCAAGCAATTAAAATAATTAGAGTAGAACTAGAGTCAATTAGTCAACAATACGATGTAAGCAAATTAACTGGTGCAGTTGATACTGTTATTTCATCCAAAAATTCAAAATAAAACAAAAATCTTTTTCTAAATTACTTTATCGATAGCTTTTCTATCATATGGTTTATAGATAATATCTGTTGCATTCATTTCTTTTAATTTCTTTTTTGTTTCTGGAGAAAAATCTGCTGTAACCATAATTACTTTTGCATTAGAATTTATTTCTCGAATTTTCTTCAAGGTGTAAAATCCATCATACTTTGGCATGATTACATCTAAAAAGATGATATCCGGATTAAGTTTCTTGAACAGTTCAAAGCCTTCTGAACCATCATGACCCTTCCCAACAACTTCTACTCCTTTATTTTCCAAATAATCTGAGAACAAATCAACTGCATCTGGGTCATCATCAATTACCACTGCAGTGGCGTTTTTTTGCATCGGAGTCTTTCTAGGAGATTTTTTTTCAGTGAAAGAACTTTTTTCATTAATTATGATTTCTTTTCCTATTCTCCACATGAACTGACATAGGCTTAACATGTTTTTTGTAATTTCCTCAGAATTTGTTATAAGAGCTGAATCATCACTAGCATGAATTCTTGATGTCTTTGAGGTATAACCTGACATTATTATTTGAGTAGAATTACAGACTATTCTTCCTTGAGATGGTAACTGAGCAATTTTAAAATTATTTAATCCTAAATTCTTAACACATTCTGTTTTTGCAGCTCCATCTAATTCTGTCATTAATTTGATCAGAATTTTCCGTTTTTTAGCTCTCTTGAGTGCCTCAGGAATATCAGTATAATACATTCTAATTAGATCTGCAATTGAAGTTACTAGATACAATTCATCAGTTGTATCATCAATAATTTTTTTTATTTGATCATAAATGTTGTCTCTACCAGAAATTACTGTTAGTTTTGGTAAGTTCGCTTCTGCTTTTCGTCCTTTAAGTTTTTCTAGTATTACTATTAATCGTATATGATTTTTTTCCAGTCGATGGATTTTATCTTTTTTCTTTTTTAGAATATCATCAAAAATTAATTTTGGTTCATTTGCAGAAAACAAAATAGGAGATGAAAGTGTTGATGTTACAAATCCTTGGTTTCTTAGTGTTTCTAAAATTTTGTAACCTTTAACTCTGTCAGTGTTTGTAAAATGACTAATTTCACTTACTTTTCCTGAACCCATTCTCAATAAACCAACATAAACTCTAGCTTCGTCACCAGCTAATCCAAAATCTTCTAAAAGTGGAAGAGCTTCTTGCTCGTCTGGTATGAGGGTCTCTCCTGTTTCCATCACGAAATAAGATTTCATCTTTATCCATTTTTACCAGTGTATGAGTAAATCGAACAAAATTTTTTTGAATTTTTATTCGTTAACTATGGCTTTTTCAAAGGATTTTGGTTTTGATTTTTTCATAGATGGATTTTTGGGAATCTGAATAGAAAATATGGTTGGGTTATTTCTGACTGATATAGTGCCTCCATGCCTGTCTATAATGCTTTTACAACTAGGAAGGCCAAGGCCTGTTCCAGTTTGTTTTGTGGTGAAAAGAGGTTCAAAAATCTTAGGAAGAACATTTTCTGGAATTCCTGGTCCAGAATCTTCAACCTCTATGATTACGTCATTTTCTTGATCCTTGATTCTGATTGAAATTTCACCATCCCCGTCCACTGCTTGACTAGCATTTTTTATCATATTGCTTAGAACCACTTCTAAACGATATGGGTCACATATTGCCGTAGCAGAATTTTTTGGCATATTTACTTTGACTGATTTGGGTACATCTGTACTGAGTAATGCTGATTCTACTATACTAATAATTGAGCTTGATTCTATCCTTAATTCAGAAACATTTACGAAATCAAGAACATCTTCAATTTGATGAGACATTCTAGAAACTGCGCGTCCCACCATTGCAATCTGATGATCAATTTTTTCGTCCATATGTGGGCTCATTCTCATATTCAATATTTCCATAGAATTTTTTATGACTGAAAGTGGATTTCTCAAATCATGAGCTAATCTACTTGCCAAGCTGCCAATCGAGGATAGTCTTTCAGAATTTATCATCTCTTTATTTAATTTTTCAAGTTCTGAAGACATTGTATTGATATCTTGACCAAGTTCGGAAATTTCATCATTTCCTTGAATCTTCATTTTGATAAAGTTTCCTTCTGCAATTTCAGCTGTTGCCTTTCTTAGTTTTGATAAAGGACTAGATATTGATTTTACTACAAGATAACGAATGCTCAAAGAAGCTGCAATGAACACATTAATTGCAATTAAAATTGACCAAGAAGTATTGTTTACCATAGTTTCAACCCGTTCTTGTTCATTTTCAACTTGTGGTTCAATAAAAGACCAGGCAGAATGTATTGCTTGATTTACAACCAATTGGCTATCATCAAATTCATCTTTTAATTGCATAATATCCCTAGCACTTACTCCTCTGTTTTTGAGAGTTATCATCTTGTTAGACGTTGCAATAAAATCATTCCATCCATCAACTATAGTGTCACCATATTGTTTTGTATCTGGAATATTATCCATAACAATAGAATGCCGAGTGTAAGCCTCTGTGAATAATGCTTTAGCATTTTCCATTTCAAATAACTCAAATTCAATTTGTTCTTCCAGATCCTTTACCAATTTTCCATTTGAATTTTGAATCTCATCTTCAATTAACATAATTTCCATCGTAGTAGAAGTAATTAATGAAATGGCTAATTTCATGTCCTTTAGAGTATCCAAAATTGGCATCGTTTCAGTGCTTAGGTCAAGAAAAGCCTCTTGAACTTGTTTGGTATTCAGCATGGCCATCATGGATACCATTCCAATTAGGCTGACTAGGAGTATTACTTCTAAGGAGAGTTTTGTCTTTATTTTCAATTTCTCCTCGTCTCTCTAATCATTTTTGAGAGTCTGGAGGTAGTTATCTTAGAAGCTATCTCTTCTTTCCAAATCTCAATCTGTTCCTGAACTGAATTAACACGAAATGTCCGATACTGAGTCATCATTCGCCAATATTTGTGCGTGATTTAACGATATAAGAAAAAGTTTGTAGTTCATTACAAACACAACATCATTAATTTCCACGACGTAAAGATTTCAGGTTTAACAGCAATGGCAGTAGTCTATACTAGAGTAATAGTAGTAATGGTATCAGTATTACTGTTAAGTTGGGGCTCTTTTGCAAATTTTAATCCCGCTTCTGCTACTACAACTGAAGATAAACTAAGGAATCTAGTTGATGACATAGACGCTGATATAGGTAAAATTTCAGGAACCCCCCTTGCTGACAAACTTGAAGATGCAAGAAACTTGTTTCTAGCAGCTTTAGACGAACTTGAGAAGGATCCTCCTGATGTTACTTCTGCAATCGCAAACCTATCTGATTCTCAAAAAGAAATCCAGGTCGCAATTGATGATGAGGGCTTTTCACCAATTATAGGAAACATATTGATTTTCGCTCTTGAAGCCTTGAAGAATAAGCTAAGCGATTCACCCCCTGAAGATGTACCCCCTGTTGTACCCCCTGTTGATGACATGAAAATCAATCTATGTCATATCCCTCCTGGAAATCCACACAATTTTCATACAATTCTTGTTTCAAAAAATGCAATGAAAGCTCATCTAGATCATGGAGACTTTGTAGGTGAGTGTGCTAAAAAACATACAGATGAAGTAGCAAAAAAAATCAAAGATGCAAAAAAGAAAAAGAATATGAAAAAAACTGAATTCAAAGAAAACCTAAAGGCTTTCAATGAATTAAAAAAGAAATTCAAAAATGAATTCAAGGAAATTAAAAAAGAATACAAAATGTCATTCAAAGACATTAAATCTGAACTAAAGGATGAATTCAAAGATTTTAAAAAGAATCAAAAAGAATACGAAGATTACCAAAAGAAACTAGAAGAATTAGAAAAACGAGTTAAGGATCTAATCTTAGAACTAAAGGAAAACTTTGCTTATGATCAAGAACACAAGGCTGAATTAAAAAAGGAACTAAAAACATTACTCTATAAAGAAAAAAGAGCCTTAAACAAGCATGAGAAACAAGAAAAACACAAAATAGATTCAAAAATTTCATCATTATTAAAAAGTTCTGATCCTCAAAGAGATGCCAAAAAATATGGGTTTGATTTTAAAAATGGTAAAATAAAGATTGTAATAAAACTTTCAGATGTTGACCCAACTGTTATAGAACATATAGAAAATTTGGGAACAGTCACAGTCAAAAATGACAAACATATTCAAATGATTGTAGAAGTTGATGATATTCCTAAAATTAGATCATTAGAGGGAATAGAAAAAATTCGTCCACCCTTCTCAGCAATTCAATTTGAACAAACTGTCTCAGAAGGAGTATATTTCATAAATGCAGATTTGGTTCAATATGCAGGAATTACTGGTAAAGGAATCAAAGTTGCTGTTTTAGATTTAGCTTTTACTGATATTCCAAAAATTTCTGATAATATTGTTGAAGTAAAATCTTTCAGACAAGGATTGGATTTCATTCCATTACAAGGAAATGAAGGTGAAGCAGGACATGGAACTGCAGTAGCTGAAATTATTACAGACGTCGCACCTGAAGTAGAACTTTATTTGTATGCAATTGAAACTGATATAGAATTTACTGCAGCTATAGATGAGGCAATATCAAAAGATGTAGATATAATTGCAATGTCTGCAGGATGGCCTCACTTCCCAACAGATGGAACTAGTCACATTACAAAGAAAATCGAAGAAGCAATTGCAAACGATATTACCTTTGTAGTTCCAGCTGGAAACTTTGGCGATAAACATTGGGAAGGTACCTTTGTAGATTCTAATCTTAATGGTTGGCATGAATTTTTAGATACTGATGAGGGATTATCATTTAACGTAACAGCAAGTAGAATAGCTGAACAAAAACCAATCATTGCGAATCTCCTTTGGGATGTAGGTATGAGCGATGTGGCAGATTTTGATCTAGTACTTGTAGACCCATTAGGTCAAATAGTTGATTATTCTGCAAATGAACAAATAACTAAAGACGACTCACAGTTTGAATATATTTATCATGTTCCAGAAATTGAAGGAATCTATGCATTAGGAGTAGTATACGCTGGTGATACAAACTCTCCTGCTGACATACCTGATGCAACTATAGAAATTTTCACTATAAATGATCCATTAGAACATCCAATTGTATTCAGTAGTGTTTCTGTTCCAGCAGATGCTGATGGAGCAATAGTTGTTGGTGCAGTAAATCACATGGATGGAGAATTGGAACCATTTAGCTCACAAGGTCCTACTAATCATGGTAAATTAGCTCCACATGTAGTTGGGCCCGATGGTGTTACTACAATTGCACTTGATGGCGAACCATTTTTTGGAACTTCTGCTACAACTCCTTACATTGCAGGAATGGCAGCCTTATTACTTGAAATTAATCCAGACATTACTCCAG
>Ga0209980_10000196_pt1 | contig 31129 bp, 31 predicted proteins | sample CR02metaG_FD_183611 | JGI IMG/M metagenome (GOLD analysis project Ga0209980, IMG submission 183611) | Deep subsurface microbial communities from Mariana Trench to uncover new lineages of life (NeLLi) - CR02 metaG (SPAdes) (version 2) | ecosystem: Environmental > Aquatic > Marine > Ocean trench...
TCGGGCTTGAGCGACACCACCCTTTGGTAATCCGCGATGGCTTCGTCGACTTCCCCCAACCGCAACTTGACGGTGGCCAGGTTGTTGAGGGCAGCGGGGTCTCCGGGCATTAGGTCCATGGCCTTTTCGAAGGCCGTCCGGGCGGCATTGGGTTCGCCCAGGATCATCCGTACGGCACCGAGATTGGTATAGGCCTCGGTGAAATCTGGCGCCGCGGCTATGGCCGCCTCCAGATGCCCGCCCGCGGCGGCGGCATCCCCGGCGTTCATCAGAATTATGCCGATGTTGTTATGGGCGCGGGCATGCTCCGGATTCAGCTCGATCACCCGGCGGAACCGGGCCAGCGCTGTTTCGTGATCTTTCTGAGATAATGCGATCCACCCCATTGCGTAGATGGCGTCGACATTGTCTTCATTACCGTCGAGCACCTGTTCGCAAATCGCCTTTGCTTCGTCCAGGCGCCCTTCACCGATAAACGCGACGGCCTGGGCCATGGGGCCGCCCTCACCGTTTCCCGAGATGCTGCCGCCAGGTTGATGGTCGCTCATGAAACCCCCGCGTTGCCATGACGCTCGCTGTCCTTGTAAGGCGCGCGAGTCTATCGCCTCGCCCGCAAGCGAACAAGGTCGAGACAGGGATTAGAAAGAAAGAAAAGGAAAGCGCGGCGAAGCCGTAAACGGCCCGCTGAAAACATTTTATAGGGGCCTAGTTGACGGCGCGACGCAGGGTATCCTCGCCGGAAAGATCACCCAGTTTCCGAAGCAGGTATTCCAGATTTTCCGGGTCGATTCGCGGCTTGCTCGGGTCGGTGCCCTCGCATTGGGTGAGCACGCGTTCCAGCATCCGGCGACGGAAGCGTTCGCGGTCATGGGCTTCGCCGTCGTAGCCCATCTCCGCGACGATCTCTATGCCGACCACCACGGCCGGGAACAGGGCCTTGGGCATTCCCGCCTTGTCCCATAATCCCTCAATGCCGCGGCGGTTCGCGTCATGCACAAGAATTCGGGCATTGGCGAGGGGAACCCGGGCGAGGCGGGCAAGGGCGGCCTCGAAAAAACCGATATCCCCGAAACACAACGCCCTGAGGATGATTGATCCGGTCAGCCGTCCGTTCTCCTCGAGGGATCGCACCAGCTGTTCGGCGTCACCGATGCCGAAGCGCGGATCGATAAGGCCGAGCGTCGCGCGTTCACGGACCTGCAAAATCAGATCGGACGTGAGGTCGGGGGACAGGCTCTGGCGGTTGGCGAGATGACGCTCGAGGCTCTCCGAGACTTGGTTGACCAGCCGCTCGGCGATGTGGACCGGGAGTCCGGGACGGCGTGTGACCGCGCCCGATACGGCTTCGGATTGGGCGTAACGGTCCAATGCCAGGTCCAGGGTCTCTTCGGTCACGGTCGCGCCTTCATTGTTCATGAGGGTCGTCACGACCCGCTCGCTGCCCTGTTCGACCAGGGACTCGGCAAGTTCGCTAGACACCGACGGGCGGCGCGCGACGGCACATTGCTTGACATCCCCCACGGAGCGGATGATCTCGATCAAATCCGCGTCGGAAAGGGCTTCGCTGAATTCTAGGAACGGCACCGCCACGGCATCCACGTCCTGGGCCAGGGCCATGGCGATGTCACGGGGAATGTCGGGGCATTCCTTGAGATGCTCCGAAAGCGCCATGCGGACACGAATTTCCGCATCCTTGGTCATGATTTCGAAAATTTGTAGCGCCATTTCGCGCTGCTCGGGGCTGAAAGATTGGTCCTGAAAATCTTCCGCGATCTTGCGTACGGTATCGGCACGAGCATCAACCGATGGGTCGGTCAGAAGCCGTTCTACGTCTCTCTGGGTCAAGCTCACGATCATCGTGCCTCACGGATTTAACCAGCGAAGCGAACATTCCCCCAAGACTGCCCGTCAAGGCGGAGCGCCGGTTTGGTAAACGCCGCCAATTATTGGTCAAAGGGGTTAAAAGATGCTTAACGATCCACCCTCAAAGCGCCGGGATAGAAGGCATAGCGCTCCTTCCGCTGTTGCATTTCACGGGTGAAGATGATAGGTCAGCCGCGATTGCAATAGGTGGCGCGGCTTGGATTTTTCGGTTGCCGACCACTCGGTCCCCTCGGGCCTTCAAGGCCTTTTGGGAAACGCCGCCCAATCATGGTACGTTCAAGGAGATGACGAAGATGAAGAAAATCGGTTTTCTCGCTACTGCCCTTGCGGTCGGCATGATGATTTCAGGCGGCAGCGCATTGGCGGCGGGGGACGTGGCCAAGGGTAAAAAGGTCTTCAAGAAATGCAAGATTTGCCACGCCGTCAAGAAAGGCAAGAACAAGATCGGGCCGAGCCTTTTCGGCGTTGTCGGACGCAAGGCGGCCACCGCCAAAGGATTCCGTTTCTCCAAGGCCATGAAGAAGTCGAAACTGACCTGGGATGAGGCAACCCTCGATAAATACCTGAAAAAGCCGCGCAAGGCGGTCAAGGGCACGCGCATGGTGTTTCCCGGGCTGCGGTCCAAGAAGGACCGGGCGAACGTGATCGCCTATCTAAAAACTCTCAAATAGGGTGCCGCCGATTTGATTTGTCATGGGGCCGGGCCCTTGTCCGGCCCTTGGTTTATCCGCGCTCACTCCTCGCGCACCAGGCGGAAACCGATAAGGATGTGACGCAGCGCCGCGGGGCGCCCGTGTCGCGCCGCCGGGCGGCAGATTCCGCATCCCTTGTCGTCCCACGACCCGCCTTTGACCACGAACCGGCCCGGCTGGGCGGCAGTCGCCGTCCATTCGAAGACTTGGCCCGCCCCATCCAAGAGCCCAAAGGGGCTGGCCCCCTGGGGGAACCGGCCCACCGGCGTGGTGTCGAAGGGACCTTGGTCGTGGCTATTGAGCCGCCGGGCATCAAAGGCCCCGCCCCAAGGGAACATCGCCCCCTTGGTTCCTCGCGCCGCCTTTTCCCATTCCGCTTCCCTGGGCAACCGCCAGCGCTTGCCGGTCACCCGCGTGAGCCAGTCCGCGTAAGCCCGGGCGTTGCCGTGAGAGACCATCACCACCGGATGGCGACCCCGGCCGCTTGGCGGCCGCCCCGCTACCCAAGCGTGGCGGCGCGTGCGGGCATATGGGTGAATCAGGCCATAGCTCTTCCAGGTGGCGGCATCCACATCGGGAGCCGCATGCCCGGTGGCGGCGATGAAAGCGGCGTACTGGTCGTTGGTGATGGGGGTAATGGTGATGCCATAGGCCCCGGTGCGCCGAGCCATCCGCGCCGGTTCGTTCTCGTACCAGCGGTCGCGCCGAGTCACCGAATGCCCGTAGGCCGCCTCGTCCAGTCGATAGGCCCGCTCACGCTCGGCCCGGGAGGAACCGACGATGAATTCACCCTCGGGGACACGCACCAAGCGGGGAATGTGGCCTTTCGCGCCACCCTCCGCGGCCGTCGTCGCGCCACCGCCGGAAACTAAGGCCAGTGCCAGCGCGGCGACAAAGACCCGCGGCGCATCGCCGCTCATGCCTCTTCGAGGGCCGAGATCGCCGCAGCCAACCGATCGGGCACCGAGATATTCAAGTAGGATGTCAATTCCAATTCCCTGTTTTCAAACAACGAGGAGACCGGTGCGCCGGTCTCTTCATCAACCGGAAGGGGCTGTTTTTCCCAGGCGCTCACGGTGGTGTCGCGCTCCCGCACCAACGCCGTGATCTCCGGCAGGTAAAGGCGGAACATGGCATTAAGCCAGCGATTGACCGGCCATGACGGCTGGCTATGACCGATTTCAAACAACGCGGCCATGGCGACGACGTCTTCGGCGCCATACCACACCTCACCGGTCACCCAGCGATTGGTGGTGAACAGACAGGTCGCCTTGCCCCACGAATCCATGGCAATGCCGATGAGATGGCTGAGAGCGTCGTTTTCATCCTTGGGTAACTGCAGGTCGGGCACCGTGGCCGGGCGCACGCCGGCGGGCATGCCCGCCGGGCGCAAGAAAGTGTGGAAATGGCCGTGTTCACCGATGCGCTCGTCCGCGGGATGGGCATGGTAGAAATACTGGCCGCCGGTATCGGGATCGTAAACGTCGCCATCGGGATAGTGGTTCCATTCGTAGAACGTGCCCTGGCCCTTCAGGAGTTCGCCAACCACGTTGTCCCCGGTCTTGGCGAGAATTCGCTCGATCTCGATCACTTCCTCGCCCGCCGCAACCATGACCTCAAGAACATCGCGGCCCATTTCCGCCAAGCGGGGGGCGAAGGTGCTTTCTTCGACGATCGTTGTCGGCGCAGCCGGCACAGAAAAATTCCTTCCCAAACGGGCGGGAAAATCATGTTCCCGCCCCCATCCCTTAAGTTAGCGCCGCGTCCCGCCCTACGCCACCGTTGGCACGGCAGACCGGCGCCCCATCACGGAATTGTGACCGTGTTTGAGTTTTTTTGGTTCGAGCCCCCAGCTAATCTTTGATCCTACGGGCGTTCCACCCAAAAATAAGCAAGTGACACATGAGTATGGGAACAGCGAGGATGAAGCTCATGAAATCATACCGCAATTCATTACTATCGGGCACCGTTATCCCCTTGGCTATAGGCGCCGGCATCGGGCTCGCCAGCCTATCGGCGGGCTCGAATCCGGTTCCGGCAATGGACTCCTGGGCCGGCATGGGCAACGGCGCCAATCAAAGCCGGGCAACCGGCAGCCCCCTTCCGCGGGCGGTGCCGGGCGGCGTCCAGGTCGCGGCCTGCAACCCCTGCGCGGCCAAGGGACGATGTAATCCCTGCGCGGCCAAGGCCAAGTGCAATCCCTGCGCCGCCAAGAACCCCTGCGCGGTGAAGGCCAAGTGCAATCCCTGCGCGGCCAAGGCCAAGTGCAACCCCTGCGCCGCCAAGGCCAAGTGCAATCCCTGCAACCCCTGCGCGGGCGTAAAGACGGTAGCATCGTCCCGCTGCGTCATTCCACGCTTGGCGAAGGCCAATCCCTGCGCCGCCAAGAACCCCTGCGCGGCTAAGGCCAAGTGCAACCCCTGTGCGGCCAAGGCCAAGTGCAACCCCTGTGCGGCCAAGGCCAAGTGCAATCCCTGCGCGGCCAAGGCCAAGTGCAACCCCTGCGCTGCCAAGAACCCCTGCGCGGTGAAGGCCAAGTGCAATCCCTGCGCGGCCAAGGCCAAGTGCAACCCCTGTGCCGCCAAGAACCCCTGCGCGGCAAGCAATCCCTGCAATCCTTGCGGCGCCGGCGGGTCGGTGAATCTGACCTCGGCCGAATCCGCCAAGGCCTACGATTGCATTCTCCCGGATCTCCGGCGTGCCTATGGGAAGTCTGGGCATTCCGCGGCGATGGCCAGTGCCAAGTGGCGCCGATACAGCCGCGTGGCCTATACCTCCGCCACCCATGGCGGGCGGTTGGTCAACAATTACGCCAACGACGCGGCGCGCAAATACGCAGGCTTTGAAAATGCCGGGAAAATGCCCAAAGGCGCGGTGCTCGCAAAGGACAGCTTCTCGGTTTCCAAGACCGGCGCCGTCGGCGTCGGCCCGCTTTTCGTGATGGAGAAGATGGCCTCGGGCTTCAGCCCGGCCTCCGGTGATTGGCGGTACACGATGATCATGCCCGATGGCTCCATCTTCGGCGTGACCAGCGGCAAGGGCTCGGCACGGATGAAATTCTGCGCCGAATGCCATGCCACGGTGGGCGAGACCCAGGACCACATGTTCTTCCTTCCCGCTGAATACCGGGTCAAGTGACGGCCCGGTGCCGGGATTGTCCCCTATGAGGTCCTGAGTAAACTGGGGGCGGGACTTTGTTCCACCCCCCCTTTTTTCCATCGGCGGTTAGAGCATTTTCCGGTCAAATGGTTCCATTTGGCCGGTAAATGCTCTAGGACCAGACCCCATGGATCTCAAGCAACATATCGGCGAAGTGCCCGATTTCCCCGAACCCGGCATCCTGTTTTACGACATCGCCACATTGCTCGCCCATGCCGAGGCCTGGCAGGCCACCATCGAACGGTTGGCCGATGCCATCGCGCCCTACCGGCCCCAGCTGCTGGCCGGCATCGAATCCCGCGGCTTCCTGGTGGCGGCACCACTGGCGCTGCATCTCGGCATCGGCTTCATCATGGTCCGCAAGCGGGGTAAGCTGCCGGGCGCCACCGTTTCCCACGAATACGCACTGGAATACGGCAGCGATGCCATCGAGATTCAAGACGGCGCGGTCAAGCCCGGCGACCGCGTCGTGGTGCTCGACGACCTTCTCGCCACCGGCGGCACGCTGGCCGCCGCCATCGAACTGATCGGGCGCCAGGGGGCCGACGTGGTCGGGGCGGCCTGCATCATCGAACTGACCTTCCTGGGCGGGCGAGAACGCATCGGCGTCCCGTTCAGGACGCTGGTCACTTACGATTCCTGACGGCCGTTCGGTCAGTCGGTCGGCTGTTTCAGTGCGTCATTGACGAAACGCACCAATGCCGCGAGGGGGACGGGCTTCTCAAGCACCGCGAAAATTTCGGCATCCTCGGCATGGGCCCGATAGATGTATTCCGGGTAACCGGACACTAAGATGACCCGCGGCGGATGCTCCAGATTCTTTACCAGCCGGGACACCTGAAGGCCGTCGAGCCCAGGCATCTTCATATCCATGATCACTACCCGGGGACGGGAACTCTTGATTTCGTGGAATGCGGCAAAGCCGTTGTCCGCCGCCGACACGTCGATCCCCTGGCGGGTCAGGAAATCGACGATTTCCCCGCGTTGCAGACCGTCGTCGTCGACCACCAAGACTTTGCCCGCTCCGGTGGTGTCGTCTCGGTCATTGGGTGGCGTTTTCATCATCAACCATAGCCTGGATTGACCGCGATGGGCCGGGCCGCATCTTTACAGACCCGCCGCCAAATTACAAATTGGGAATTACAACTTCCTTAATCGCGCCTCATGCACGGGCCTCACGCGGCCCCATCGGCCTTCGGCAGGTGCACCGTGAAGGCCGCGCCCCCGTCCTTGTTGGCGGCGCCGAGCCGGCCGCCCATGGCGTCGACGATGCCGAGGCTGATGGAAAGCCCGAGGCCGGTGCCCTTGGTCACTTCCTTGGTGGTGAAGAAGGGATCGAAGATCCGCTCCACCAGGTCCGGGTCGATGCCATTGCCGTTGTCGGCAACCTCGATGATCACCTCCTCGGGACGCAATTCTATGCGGATCCAAATATGGCCACGGCTGGCATCCGATGGGTCTCCCCTGGCTTGTGCGGCCTCGAGGACGGCATCCCGCGCGTTGGCGATCAGGTTGATCAGGACCTGGGCCAGTTCGTTGCGCCGGCCGAGAACGAGGGCGGCGTCATCGGGCAGATCGATGCTCATCTCGATGCCTTCGTCTTCGAACCGGCTGGCGAGCAGGGAAACCGCGTCACGCACCGATTCCCGCGCATCTATCATCGTCCGGCCCCCTTCGGCCCGGCCGACCACGCACATGCGCTGGATCCGGTCGCCCATATTGGCGGCTTGTTCCGATATCAGCCTGAGCTTGCTCTCGGTGAAATCGGAATCACCCCCACCGGATCGCCGGGACAAGAGAACATTGTCGGCGGCGAGACGGATCGTGTTGAGCGGCTGATTCAGTTCATGGGCGACACCCACGGCCAATTCGCCAAGGGTGGCCAGTCTCGAGACCTGAGCCACCTTTTTCAAATTCTGTGCCATGCGACCCAGCTCCCGGGCGAGATCGCCCAATTCATCGCTGCGCTCGAACGGCGGGGGCTCGTCGTAGCTCCCCGTGCCGATCCGCCGCATATAGCGCCCGAGGGCCCGGATAGGACGCGCCATATCCTGCACCATGACAATGCCGATGCCCAGCCCGATAACGACGATCATCATCGCAATACCAATATAGAGCACGAGGAAATACCGCATGCTCGACGTCGCCACCGCATCCATGTAGCCGCCGAACTTGGCGACATCGGTCTTCGTGGCCTGTAGCGAGGTGCCGACCGTGACGGTGCCGAGCGGCCGCCCCGAACCCATGATCGGCGCCGTGATATGGAAGGTCAAGCCATCGACCCGGGAGACGATTTTGCCCACGGAAAGCGCTTGCGCGATTTGCGCCGGGGGCGAATCGCCGGCTTTCTCCCGCGGCCCCGTGCCGGGGATGGCGTCCCTATCGGGGGCGCGCTTTGACCAGGAGCCGGCACGGTTAATGACGCGCCCCTCGGCATCATGGACCACCACGTAAACCACGCCCGGCTGGTCGAGCGCCGCGGCAATCAGACCATCGATAGCCGGGGCCCGCGAACGGGAAACCGGATCCATCAGGATGCGGGCCAGAAACCAGGCCAGATTCTCGCCCTGTTTCTTTTCCTCTTGATAGATGGTCTCGATCACGGTCTTGGCGGTGGCCAAGGTCGAGGCACTGATTAAGGAACGGAACCCATAGAGATGGGCTATGCCCATGAGTCCCACGACGGCGGTCAGGATAAAAACCACGGCCAGCGAATATCGGACCTGAAGACTCGGTTTCATGGGCCGCCAATGAACCTCGCCAGTTATCAATGGGTGAGGATAAACTGCTAAGGCATCATCGGGGAAGCGCAACCTTTTGGCGCCTCCTGGCGCCGTGCCTCCCGCTTATAACGAAACTCGTGCACTAAGGGGCCAAATGGTTCAATTTTGCCGGAAAATGCTCTAGATTAAGGCCTAGGAGACGTTGGCCCCTCATTGGACGAAAAGGGCGGATCGCCATGAATATGAAGAAAATAATCGGCTTTGCCGTGCTCGCCATGGTCGCAATCATCACCGCGGTATTTATCACCTTCTCGATGAACTACAGTTCCATCGTCAAGGCCGGGGTGGAATCCTACGGTCCCAAGTTCACCAAGACCGAGGTCGCGCTGGGGGGCGTGGACGCTTCCCCGTTTGCGGGGGAAATCAGTATAAATGATTTCCTCGTCGGCAATCCCAAGGGGTTCAAAACCAGCCACGCTTTCAAGGTTAGGGCGATCAAGATGACGGTGGATCTCGGTTCCCTCACGGGCGAAACCATCCACATCAAGGAAATCGTCATCGATGCGCCCGATATCATCTATGAACTGGGGAGCGGTGGATCCAACCTCCAGACCATTCAGAGGAACGTGGCCCAGGCCTCGGGCGGGAGCGGCGGCAAGGAGAAGGCCGCCAAAGAGGGCGGCGGCCCCAAGGTGATTATCGACAACCTCTATATCCGCAATGTCAAGGTCGCGCTTTCCGCTGGGATTTTGGGCGGCAAGAAGATTCCCGTTCCCGTTGCCGATATTCACCTCAAGGACATCGGCAAGGATTCCAAGGATGGCAAGGGCGTCAGCTTGGGCGAGGCCGCGGCGAAAGTGATGGACGAGATCACCGGGTCCATCACCAAGGCGGCAGCCGCAATCAATGTTGGGGACATCAAGAAGCAGGCCGAGGAGCTCATCAAGGGCGCCGGTGGCGCCGCCAAGAGCGCAATCGACGGGATCAAGGGTTTGTTCGGCAAATAACCCGCGCGTCGGAACCTCCCATGGCGGAATTAGGGCAGGTGCCTCCCGGGATCGCGGTCATCGGCTGCGGCGTATGGGGGAGAAACCTCGTGCGCACGCTGGCGGCGTTGGGCGCCTTGCGCGCGGTGCATGATCACAATCCGGGTGCCGCCGCGGCTGCCGCTAAGTCGGGGAACGTCCCCGCCCGCGGCCCCGACGACATCCTGGCCGACCCCGCCATCGCCGGCATCGTCATCGCCACCCCGGACGCCACTCATGCCGACATCGCCGCCCGGGTGCTCGCCGCCGGCAAGCACGTGCTGGTGGAAAAACCTATGGCCATGAGCGTCGGCGACGGGGCCGCGCTTTCGGCCCTTGCCCGGGACAAGGGGCGCATCCTCATGACCGGGCACATCCTTCTCTATCACCCCGGTTTTCTCGAGTTGTGCGACATGGCCCGAAGTGGGGTGTTGGGTGAGATCCGCCACATCGCCTCGAAGCGGTTGCATATCGCCCGCGGCGACCCGCGCGATACCCTTTGGGACCTTGCCCCCCATGACGTCAGCATGATCCTGGCAATTACCGGACGCCTGCCGGCGACGGTTCGGGCCCAGGCCGCGGCGCCCCTGGCCCACGCCCCACCACAGCAAGTCAACTTGGCTCTCACCTTCGAAGACGGCACCAGCGCGGATATCGCGCTTTCCGCCCTTCACCCCGTGAAGCTGCATCAGTTTACCGTTGCCGGCACCAAGGCCTTTGGAATTTTCGAAGACAGCAAGGGCTGGGAGGAAAAGGTTTCCCTCATCAGGCCGGGACTGGGCGAATCTGGCCCGGGCGCCGCAGCCCCCGTCCTGGAGCCCCGGCCGCTGCAGCCAGAAGAGCCTCTGCGCCTTGAAATCCAGGCGTTTCTGGATGCCGTTGGCGGTGGCGCGGCGCCCCCCAGCAGCGCTCCCGAGGCGCTCCGAGTGGTTCGCGTCCTCGGCGCAGCGCAGGAATCTTTGGATTCCGGAGACTTGGTAGTTCTTGACAGGACCGCCCATGACAACTTAGAGACATGATCCAACTGGGGGGAAGATTCTGGGAAGCACCTGAAACTCAAAGGCAATTCCGGTACGTCAGGACGTGCCGGTAAGGCCGCGTTGCGGCTGAATCAAAATGACCATTACCCATAGGCGATTTTTATGGCCCGAATTACTCCCGATAACGTAACCCCTCTCAGGGCCGGCATGGCGACCGCCAACCTCCTGTCCACGGCCCCGGCGGACGATCAGCATATTCCGTTCATTGATTTGCAAGCCCAACGAAGGCGGCTCGGCAAACGCATCGAAGACGCCATCGCCCGGGTGCTTAATCATGGTCGTTTCGTCGCGGGACCGGAGATCGATGAACTGGAGGACCGACTCAGTGCGTGGTGCGGCGCCCGATACACGATTTCTTGCGCCTCGGGGACAACGGCGCTGTCGCTGGGGTTGTCGGCGCTCGGTGCGAAATACCGGGATGCGGTGTTCGTGCCGGCCTTTACTTTCGTCTCACCCGCCGAAGTGATCGCGCGCCTTGGCTGCATCCCCGTTCTCGTGGACGTCGTGGAAGACACCTTCAATATCGATCCCGATAGCCTGGTGCGCGGCATCCAGATGGCCGAGGAGCACGGCCTCACCCCGCGCGGCGCCATCGTCATCGACCTGTTCGGGCAGCCCGCCGATTATCCGGCCCTGCAAAAGATCGCGACCGCCCACGGGCTGTGGCTGATGGCCGATGCCGCCCAAAGTTTCGGGGCAAGCCTGCAGGGCAGGAATGTGGGGCAACTGACCAAGCTCACCACCACCAGCTTCTTCCCCTCCAAGCCGCTCGGCTGTTACGGCGACGGCGGCGCGATTTTCACCGATTCGGAGGAAATCGCCACCGAGGTGCGCTCGCGCCGGCAGCACGGCCAGGGCGACGACCGCATGACCCATGTGCGAATCGGCATGAACGGCCGCCTGGATACCGTACAGGCGGCGATCCTGCTGGAAAAGCTTACGATTCTCGGCGACGAGCTGAAAAACCGCGACCGCATCGCCGCGCGTTACGCCAAAGGGCTCGGAGACTTGGTCGATGTCCCCTCCGTCGCGCCCGGCCGCACATCGGCCTGGGCCCAATACACGGTGCGCCTGAAGCGGACCGAACGGGACCAGGTCCGCGAGCTGCTGGAAAAGGACCGCATCCCCACCGCGATCTACTATCACACCGCCTTGCACCACCACGCGCCCTATACCGGCTACCCCAGGGCCCATGGTGGCCTACCGGTATCCGAAAAGCTGGCGCGGACGGTGCTGAGCCTGCCCATGCACCCCTATCTGGAAGCCGATCTCCAGGATCAGATCATCGAGCGTTTCCGGACCGCTATCGCGGCCGTCCGGGGCGGCTAAAACCGGGCCGGACCACGCCGTCACGTAGGGCGCGTCACCAACCGGTGCAAAGCGTTGACCCGAGGTCTTAAGATTCCAGAATTTTGTCGATTTCCGATTGATCCATGGTCACCCCCACGCCATTGATAATCGAACTCGCCATGTCCAGATGCGACTTGATGCTCGGCAAGGCCGCGTCCACGACCGCCGAAAGCTGGCCCTCGACCCCACCATCTAGGGCGGCCTCGACCTCGCCGATGGCGCTTAGAAGGTCGTTTTCGAGGCAGCTGATGATGGTCTCGAATGGCGCCTGGTATTTTATGGGCGCGTGGTCATAGGCTTCGATGGCGAGTTCACGGCCCGAAAAAACCGAGTCTTTGAAATGCTCCTTGTAGGATTTGGGCCGCCAAGCGTTGAGCTCGTCGAAGCAGCCGGGCATTTGGGGCATCATCTCGAACAACATCACCACTTCGTTGAAGTGGTTGAGATAGTCGGTCGCCAACATCGTTTCCACGTTGATGTTGGTCCCGGCGACCCGCTGGCGGATATCCTGGTCCCGGTCTCCGGCCGCTTCGCCGATGCCCGGTTCTGGTGGTGTCTTCGTCATGGAACCAAAATCCAAATAATTCGCCGGTCTTCTTTTTCCCCGTTGCAGTTCCATGGTTTCTCATACTTTGGTTTCCCAGGGATTAACGGCCGCCGCCGCCGCAGAATTACGGTACCCGCAGGTTCCCCGGCGCCTTTGTCACAAAGGCGCGGATTCGATGGCCAAAGATGCGGTTCGAGTTCGACCGGGGGCGGGGAAACTTTGGCGGGCGTAGTGCTCTAGCAGGTCGCGCATTTCCGACGGGCCTCGAGGACCAGCGTCTTCAGGGTGACAAGGTCGGTATAGCCCGGTACCAACTCATCGCCGATGACCAAGGCGGGGGTTCCGGTGATGGCCAGCCGGTCGGCAAGGGATCGGACTTCCTTGATCATGGCCCCCACCCACGGTTTTTGCATATCCGCACCCAGCCGGTCGATGTCGAGGCCGAGCCCGCGGGCGATTTCAATTAGCGATATTTGGTCGAATTGCCCCCGGTGGGACATCAGGGCATGGTGCAGTTCGAGATATTTGCCTTGCGCGCGGGACGCGATCGCCATCCGCGACGCATAGACCGATTGTGGCCCGAGGATGGGAAATTCCTTGAACACCAAGCGCAGATTAGGATCGTCTTTGACCAGCCGGCGGAGCACATCCAGCGATCGCTTGCAATAGGGGCAGCGGTAATCGAAGAATTCCACTACCGTGACATCGCCCTTGGGATTGCCCAGGACCGGCAATCCACGGGGCGACCGAATGACCCGTTTCAAATCCGCGAGCGAGCGCATCCGCTGGGCCCCCCGCCGCCGGAGCGAGCGCTTCTGCAGGATCTGGGCCGCCTGTGCGAATATCTCGGGATTCGAAATCAGGTAGTTCCGAACCTTCTGATCGAAACTCATCTGCCCGGCGACGTCTTCGCGGCTCGGCAAGGACAGGACGGCCAAAGCCAAGGCCGCGCCGACGCTGGCCAGAAGCACCAAGGAAATCAGCAAGAAACGCAGTCTCATTAAAGGCTCTCAGACGCGCCACGGGGCGCGATGGTGACAGTGGGTATGGCGATCCCGGGGGCACAGTCTGCCCGTTTGCGCAGGATACCGAAAGATGTTGCATCCCATACCTTAAAAGTAAGTATAAAGTCCGGAAAAGATGTCCGAACGGGCCGATCAGGGAGAAAACCATGAAAATCGCCGAAATTCGCATCGAACCTTGCGATCTCGCCAAGGACGACCCCGAATGGCGCTTCGCCCTTGCCGCCAACCCCTTGTCCCAGGGATGGGCGGTATCGATCACCGCCGAAGACGGCACCACGGGATATGGCTACGGCTCGGCCATGCCCCATTACGGCGCCCCCGTGGGGGCGGTGAAGGCCAATCTGGATAACTTCAAGGAAACCCTCATGGGCCGGGATTCCCGGCGCATCGCCGAACTGCTTTGGGAGCTCGACCGGCAGGTGGTCGGCAACAACCAGGCCAAGGCGGCGATCGACTGCGCCCTGCACGACCTTTTGGCCCGGCGGCTCGACATCCCCCTCTGCGAGCTTTTCGGCGGCGCCGTGCGCGAGGAATTCGTGAGCCTCCGCATTCTCCCCATCAAAAGCCCCGCGGACATGGCCGCCGGCGCGCGCGCGCTGATGGACAAAGGCTTCAACCATTTCAAGATCAAGGTCCATGGTAACGTTGAAGAAGACATCGCCCGGGTCGCCGCCATCCGCGAAGAGGTGGGCGCCGATGCCGGCCTCACCATCGACGCCAACCAATCCTACGCGCCCAAGGACGCCATCCGGGCGATCACCGCCATGGCCGAATTCGGCATCGATTTGGCCGAGCAGCCGGTCGCCGCCGGTGATCTGCGCGGCCTCAAGCTGGTCACGGATTCGGTTCCGGTGACCGTGGAGGCCGACGAGGCGGCGGATTCGCTGGCCCAGGTGGCGGCCCTGGTGCGCGCCCGCGCGGTGGACGCCGTCAGCCTCAAGATCACCAAGCTCGGCGGCCTGCGCAACACGGTTGCGGCGGCGCGGATTTGCGAGGCCGGCGGCATCCGATACCGGATCGGCGCCCATGTGGGTCCGCGCCTGCTCGCCGCCCATGCGATGCATATGGCCGCGACCCTGCCGGGGATCTGGTACGCCTGCGAATTGGCCGAATTCGACCGCCTGCTGGACGACCCGTTCGAGGGGATCGAGCTGGAAGGCGGGCTCCTGCGGCTCCCCGAAGCGCCCGGCTGCGGCGTCGCGCCGCGGCCTGAAAGCACGCTCGCCCGGGCCGCGGGCTGATCCCGCCAAAGGCGCTTAGGCCCAGGACCGGGCAATGGACCGGGCGGCGCTCGATGCCCTCCTTAAACCGCGCTCGGTGGCGGTGGTGGGCGCGTCGGACCGGGGCAATGTCGGCGGGCGAATCTATCGCAACATGCTGGCCAGCGGCTTCCAGGGGCCGGTCTGGCCGGTCAATCCCAAATACCGGACCGTCGCCGGCGTGCGCTGCTGGCCGGCTATCGCCGCCCTGCCGGAAACGCCTGACTGTGTCGCCCTGGCGGTGCCCTACGCGAACGTGTTCGAGCCCCTTGAGGCGGCCGCCGCCCGCGGCGTTCCTTCGGCGGTGGTGGTAGCCGACGGCTTCGCCGATCACAACACTAAGGCTGGCCGCGCGCGCCAGGCGCGGCTCCAACACCTCGCCGCCGGGCGCGGCATGGCGATCAACGGCCCCAACTGCATGGGGATCGTCGGCTTGCACCATCCCCTGGCCACCGCCTTCACCAACCTGCCCAAGGGCTTGGTCAAGGGCGGGGTATCGGTGGTGTCGCAATCGGGCGGTCTGATCAACGCGACCATGGAGCTCGGCATCAACCGGGGCCTCGGCTTCAACTACCTGATCTCGGGCGGCAACGAAGCGGTGGTCACCAGCGCCGACTACATCTCCTGGCTCGCCGACGATCCCGATACTTGCGTCATCGTCAACATCGTCGAAGGCGTCCGCGACGGCCGTGCCTACCGCGACGCACTGGCCCGGGCGGCGGCCAAAAAGCCGGTGGTGGTGCTCAAGCTCGGGCGCACCGATGCCGGCCGCGCCGCGGCCGTGGCCCATACCGGCAGCCTCGCCGGCCCCGAGGCCGCGTTCGACGCCGTTTTCCGCGAGAGCGGCATCGCCCGGGTGGAAACCATCGACGCCATGATCGAAACCGCGAACCTTTTTTCGAAGGCCAAAGTGCCCGGTGGCGATAGGGTGTTCATCTTGTCCGTCTCGGGCGGGGCCGCGGTGCTCGCCGGCGACCTCGCCCGCAAGGCCGGGCTCCGGCTGCCGCCGCTGGCGCCGGCCACCAGCGATGCCCTGGGGAGGATTCTTGGCATCTCCCGCCGCTTCGCCAATCCCATGGACGTGGTCGGCGCGCCAAGGCTTGTCGCCGGCGACAACCTCACCCGCTGCCTTCGGGTCCTCGACAGGGATCCTACCATCGACGCCATCGCCCTCGTCCTGGTGGTGCAGCGCGAGACATCGGCTTCTCACCGCGTTCTTCACCAACAGTTCCATGCCATGGCCCCCACCATGAAGACCCCGGTGGTGATGGTCTCGGAAATGACTTGGCATCCGACCAAAGCGCCGGACCCGGGCGGCGGGCCGGTGGCGGCCACCCTCGACGACGGCCTGCTGGCGCTCCGCCAGCTGATCGACCACGGGACCCACCGGCGGCGCGCCCCATCGCCGCCCCCCCGGCCGCGCCGGTCCCTGCCGCCGCCGGCCTTGGATGTTCCCTCCGGGCGGCCGCTCACGGAGCCGGAAAGTACTGCGATCCTGGAAGGCCAGGGCCTCCCCTTCGCCCCCTGGGATTGGGTAAAATCCGCGGCGGCGGCGGCGCGGGCGGCGCGGCGCATCGGCTTCCCGGTGGCGGTCAAGGCGGTCGTGGGTGGGCTGGCCCACAAGACCGAAGCGGGCGCCGTGCATCTCGGGATAGGCAGCGCCGCGGGCGTGCGCCGCGCCTGCGCGGCAATCGACGCCGCCGTCGCGCGGGCGGCCCCCGATTCTTCGATTGAAGGCTACATGATCCAGGGGATGGTCACCGGCGGCGTCGAAATGATCCTCGGCACGGTCTTCGATCCACAGTTCGGTCCATTGCTGATGGCTGGCGCCGGCGGCACCCTGGCCGAAATCGCCGCCGATACCGCGCTTGCGCTCGCACCCATCGACGCCCGCCAGGCCCGCGCCATGGTCCGGGGCCTCAAGGCCGACCGCCTGCTCCGGGGCACCCGGGGCGCCCCGCCGGCAGACCGGGCGGCGCTGGTGGATGTCATGGTCAGGCTATCGCGCTTCGCCTGGGCGCACGGCCAAGAAATCACCGAGATCGACCTCAATCCGGTTATGGTGCTGCCCAAGGGTCAGGGCGTGCGCATCGTCGATGCGCTGATCGTGCCCCGGACCCGCGGGCGAGCGGCCTTAAAACTCTAAGCGGAGGAAAACGCGTCATGGCTGAAACATCTGCGAGCACCCCGGCGCCCGCGCCCTGGGACGGGGAAGACGCCGTCAAGCCCGCGTTCTTCGCCATGCGGGCCCAGCTGCTGGATGCGGGCAATACCGAAACACCGCTGGCGGTGGGCGAACACCTGTGGCTCAAGATCAAGGTCTACGCCGAGGGGGGCGAGAACAAGCTTCACGCGCACCCTTATCAGGAGCATTCCTTCATCGTGCTGGACGGGCGCGCCCGCTTCCACGGACCGCGCGGCGAATCAAAGGAACTGGCCCGCAACGACGGCATCTTTCTGCCCGCCGGCAGTTATTACTGGTTCGAGAGCATCGGCCGGGAACCGCTGGTGCTGCTTCGCGTCGGCGCCGTGATGGCGCCGGACAAACACCCCGACACGCGGATCATGCCCGACGGCGAATGGGCGGTCCGGCGCGGGCGCAGCGAAACCTTCATCTCCGACGACGTGGCCTACCGCGACGGCGCCTATTACCCATAGCGCCGCCCCGCCGTCACAAGGACCCGGCCTAAAGCCCGTAGAGCGCGCGGGCGTTGGCGCCCAGAATTTTGTCGGCGACCGCCGCCGACACCTTACCGTCCTCCTTCACCATCCTGAGGGCCTCGATCTCCGACGAGGTATCGGCATGGCCGTAATCGGTGCCGACCACCAGCTGATCTTCACCGGCATAGGGCAGGATATAGTCGAGTTCGTCGGTCGCCTGGCAGGCGACGTAAAAATTGTTGTCCCGGAGTATGGTGTCGGACATGGGCCTGCCCTTGCGCTTGAAGCGGAGCCCCAAGTCGTTGATGACATAGGGAATCCACTGGGCGCTGACCTCGATGAAGCCCCAGCGCAGATTCGGGAACTTGGCCGGGATATCGTTCATCAAGAGCGAATGAAAGGCCGCAATCACGGGCAGTTTAGAGCGCCCGAAACCGCCTTCGGTCGCATAGATATCGCGCACCCGGAAGCTGTTGTTGCCCGAGTGGAAACAAATCGGCATGTCCAGTTCCTGGGCCTTTTCATAAAGCGGGAAGAAGTAAGGATTATCGAGACGCCGTTCACATTCGAGCCCACGCAGGAAGATGCCCACGGCGCCGTTCTCCTTGGCGAAGTCCAGCTCTTCCATGGTCCGGGCCATGGAAAGAAGCGGCGGCATCACCACCCATTTGAGGCGCTCGGGCGCCTGGCTCCAGATATCGGCGAGCCAGCGGTTGTAGGACTTGCAGATGGCGAACTCGGCGGTCGGGTCCTGGGTCCAGGCGCGCAGAAACACGGTCGGGTAGAGCACCTGGACGTCGATGTCGAGCTCGTCCATATGCGCCAAGCGGACATTCACGTCCGCCATCTCGCGCGATTCCTTGGAAGTATTGCGGCCGATATTGCCTTCCTTGGGCTGCAAGCGGCCGTCGATCACCCAGTATTCCTTCTGCGCGGCTACCCCTTCATTGTCGAGCTCCATCACGTTTTCCGATTTCTGCACCATCACCCTGGGCTTATAGTCGTGATATTCGGGGTCGATGTATTCGAAGGTTTTTTCGCATTCGATAACGTGGGCGTCGGCGTCGATGGCTCCCATTTTGTCTCCTCTCTCTCCTTTATCGCCGGACTGCCGGAAAGTCCTCTAAAGCCCGTAAAGGACGCGGGCGTTGGCGTCGAGAATTTTGTCGGCCACCGCCGCCGGGACCTTGCCGTCGTCCTTGACCCTGCGCAAGGCCTCGATCTCCGACGAGGTATCGGCGTGGCCGTAATCCGTGCCGACCACCAGCTGATCCTCGCCGGCGATTGCCAGCACGTGATCGAGATCGTCGGTCACCTGGCAGGCCACGTAGAAATTATTGTCGGCCAACACCGTGTCCGAAAGGCGCTTGCCCCGGCGCTTGAAGCGAAGCGCAAGATCGTTGATGACATAGGGAATCCACTGGGAGCTGACCTCGATGAAGCCCCAGCGCAGCTTTGGATAGCGCGCGGGGATGTCCTTCATGAGAAGCGTATGGAAGGCGGAAACCACCGGCAGCTTGCCGCGCGCGAAACCGCCTTCGGTGCCGTAGACATCGTTCAGTTGGAAGGAGTTGTTGCCCGCGTGCAGGGTGATGGCGAGGTCCATCTCCTGGGCCAATTCGTAGACCGGGAAGAAATAGGGAGAGTCCAGGCGGCGATCGCATTCAAGGCCGCGCATGAACACGCTGCACGCGCCGTTGGCCTTGGCGGAGCGCAATTCGTCTTCGACCTTGTCCATGGAATAGAACGGCAGCATCGCCGCCCAGCGCAGGCGGTCGGGCGCGGCTTTCCAGATATCGGCGAGCCAGCGGTTATAGGCCCGGCAGAATGCCAGCTCCGCCGTCGGATCCGTGGTGATCGGCCTCAGGAACAGGGTCGGGTAAAGAACCTGAACATCGACGCCGAGCTCATCCATGTGTTTGAGCCGCCCGTCGATGTCGGCCATTTCACGGGATTCCTTGGAGGTGTTGTGGCCGATATTGGCCTCCTTGGGCTGAAAGCGGCCATCGATCACCCAATATTCCCGCTGGGCCAGGCCCTCGTTGTCGAGCACCACCACGTCCTCGGTCTTCTGCACCATCACCCGGGGCTTATAGTCTTGAAATTCGGGGTCGAGATACTCGAAGGTCTTTTCGCATTCGACCACGTGGGCGTCGGCGTCGATGGCTCCCATGGGGCTTCCCTTTCCTTGATCCCTTTTTTGGCGCGACCACGGCCCCGCCACCAGGCCGCCACATGGCGCGGTGCCTTCCGATCGGCATGGAGTGACGATTGCGCCGATGATACTTCGAATTCGAATGGCGTGCAAAGCCCGCCCGATGGGGATAGTCTGGTCGCAAGGCGTCCCCAAGACGCCGCGATGGGACAAACCGGTGAGGGAGGCCGCCGTGGCGGGTGCGCTTGCAGGCATCACCATCTTGGAATTCGCCAGTTACGTGTCCGGCCCCTATACGGGAATGCTGCTGGGCGATCTCGGCGCCGAGGTGATCAAGATCGAGGACCCCAAGACCGGCGACCCCTTCCGCGGCTGGGGCGCGGCGGAGTATTCGGCGACCTTCGGTTCCGTCAACCGCAACAAAAAAAGCGTAATCCTGGACCTGAAGTCCGATGCAGGCCTGGAAGCCGCGCTGGCGCTGGCCGAAGATGCCGATGTCCTGATCGAGAATTACCGCCCCGGCACCATGGAGCGTCTCGGCCTCGGCTGGGAGGTGCTGTCGGCCGCCAATCCCCGCCTGGTTTACTGCTCCATCACCGGCTTCGGGCGCACCGGGCCCTATGCCCAGCGGCCCGGCTACGACACCGTGGGCCAAGCCATGGGGGGGCTGTTGTCGGTGCTGACGGACCTGGAAAATCCCCAGCCCATGGGGATTTCGCTGTCCGACCACCTGACCGGGATCATGGCCGCCTACGGCGTGCTCGGGGCGCTGATGGCGCGCCACACCACCGGCAAGGGCCAGATGGTGGAGACCTCGCTGCTGTCGGCCACCCTGGCCTTCCTCGGCGAGAACGCGGCGCGCTATTTCGAGGAAGGTGAGGTGCCCCGGCGCAAGACCCGAACCGAGACCGCCCAGGTCTATGCCTTCGTCGCCGGCGACGAAAAACCTTTCGTGGTGCATCTGTCCTCGCCGCCCAAGTTCTGGGAAGGATTGTGCCGCACCGCCGGTCACCCCGAATGGATCAACGATCCCCGGTTCAAAACCAAGGCCGACCGGCGCCAGGCGTACGACACGCTGCATGCCGGCTTCCAGGAGGTGTTCTCAACCAAGCCCCGGGACCATTGGCTCGACGCATTGCTCGAGGCCGACGTCCCATCGGCGCCGATCTACCGCCTCGACGAGGTGCTGGACGACCCCCAGGTCAAGCACCTCGGCATGGTGACCGAACTGCCCCATCCCAAGCTCGGCAGCATCAAGCTCATCACCGGGGCGGTCAACCTGTCGGATACGCCGGTGGCGGTGACCAGCCCGGCGCCCGGCCATGGCCAACACACGGACGAAATCCTCGCCCGCATCAAGGACCGGGTCAAACCGGGCGGCGCCGGGGAAACGGCCCCGTGACCGCGCTCGCGCCCAATCGGTCGCTGCGCGATAAATACGCCATCGTCGGCACCGGCGTGAGCCGTCTCGGCAAGGTGCCGGGGGTCGGCGCGCCGAGCTTGATCGAGGAGGCCATTTACCACGCGCTGGATGATGCCGGGCTCAAGACCAGTGATGTCGACGGCCTTTTGGTGCGCGGACCCGACGATATCTACACCTTTCACCAGGTGATCGGCCAACGGCTCGGCATCGACGCGGCCTTCTCCACCACACTCGCCAATGGCGGCGCCAGCCAGATCCTGTCGGTGATCCTAGGCGTGATGGCGATCGACGCGGGACTTGCCAGCGTCGTCGTCTGCGGCTATGGCCGCGACGCCTGGTCGCGCACCCATGCCAACAAGGAGGTGCAGATGCGCGGCGCCACCCGCGCGGCCGAGATGGAAAGCGGCGAATTCGGCCCCGAGTTCGGGCTGTTCGGCGCGGCGGCCATGCATGCCTTCGGCGCGCGCCGCCATATGTTCGAGTTCGGCACCACCCGCGAACAGTTCGGCGCCATAACACTCGCTTTCCGGGAATATGCCAACCGCAACCCGGCCGCCCAGATGGGCCATAAGCGGCTCACCATGGAGGACTACCTGGCCGCGCGCATGATCGTCGAGCCGTTCTGCCTACTGGACTGCTCGCTACGCTCCGATGCCGCGGGGGCGGTGATCGTGACCAGCACGGAACGCGCCCGGGACCTCAGGCGGAAGCCCGTGCTGATCAAGGGCTTCGCTACCCACAACAACATCTCGGGCTGGTTCGAGGGCGACAATATGATCCGCACCGCGGCGGGCCCATCGAGCGGGCGCGCCTACGCCATGGCGGGCCTTGGGCCCCAGGACATCGACTGCGCGCAGATCTATGACTGCTTCACCTCCATGGTGCTGACCCAACTCGAGGATTACGGCTTTTGCGAAAAGGGCGCGGGCGGCGCCTTCGTCTCCTCGGGCGCGCTGAAACTCGATGGCGAGTTGCCCACCAACACGTCGGGCGGGCAACTTTCGGAAGCCCACGCCGAAGGCATGCTGCAGGTGGTGGAAGGCGCCCGCCAGCTGCAAGGCATCTATCATCCAGAGCGCCAGGTGCCGGGGGCCGAAACCTGCATCGTCTCCGGCCACGGCGGAAACACGGTCTGTCATTCCACCCTGATCCTGGGGAGCGCGACATGAGCGGCTACCTCAAGCCCCTGCCGGTCCCGTCCCCGGAGACGGAGCCTTTCTGGCGGGCGGCGCACGCGCACCATTTGTCACTGCCCAAATGCGGGGATTGCGCCATGGTCCGTTTTCCGCCGTCCGGCCACTGCCCGGCCTGCGGCGGCACTGCCCATGAATGGGTTGATTTGTCGGGCGCGGGAAAGGTGTTTTCCTTCGTCGTCTACCACCGCCTCTACCACAAGGGCTGGGAGGGCGAACTGCCCTACGTGGTGGCGGTGATCGAGCTGGCGGAGGGCCCGCGGATTCTATCCACCCTGACCGGGATCGCGCCCGGGGATGTGGTCTGCGACATGGCGGTCCAGGTGCTGTTCGACGACGTCACCCAAGACGTGAGCTTGCCCAAATTCGCCCCGGCGTAAGCGCCCGGACGCAATCGCCATATCGAACTACGGGCCGCCGCCCTCCCTACCCGGCTCTGCGGCCAGTTGCTCGACCGAGCGCTGGTGCGAGCTCCGGCCCTGGGCCTCGATAAAGATGCGCGTCACCTGGGGATGGGCCGATTTGATGCGCCGCTCCATGGACGTGATGGTCTTCTCGACCTGGTCCGAGGTCAGGCCTTGGCGGAAATCGATGGAGATGTTGCAAAGAATGTCGCGGGGACCGAGATGCATGGCCACCCCTTCGTAGATGGAGATCCCCGCCCCCAACGCGAAGATGAGAATGGCGACCACGAAGGTCCAGAAATAGAGGTCCATGCCGTAGCCGAACGGATGGGCCTCATCGGGCCGGCGGGCCGCCGCGGATACCGTAGAGGAGCAAGCCCTGGTTGCCGGTGTCCACCAGCGAATGGATGGCTTCCGCCAGCATCGCCGAACTTCCGGTGAAGGCCGAGGCGGCGAATTTGATGACGGCGATCACCAGGTTCCCGAACAGGGCCGCGAAGATGACCTTCCTCGACGCCGGTGATGCCATGATCAGGGCCGGGCGGCGCCCGGGCGGGCGGGGGCGGCGATCACGGTCTGTCGGTCTCCAGCGCGCGGCGGATCAACCGGTGCCGGGGCAGGGTCGGCACCCAGATGGCGAGGCCGATCACGGCGGCCACGGCGAAGGTCGCGCGCAGGCCGGCGAACTCGGCGAAGGCGCCCAGCGCCAGGGCGCCGATGGCCGGCGTCCCCCGGTAGATCAGGATATAGAGCCCCATGACGCGGCCGCGGTAGGAATCCTCCACCGCGTATTGGACCAGCGCCTGGGTGGCGGTGGACATGGTGTTGAGCGCGAAACCCGAAAGCACCGAGAAGATCACGGCGATCCACAGGACCGGCGTCGCCACCAGCCCCAGGGTGGCCATGGCGAGCATCAGAAACCCGGCGATCACCGCCATGGTCAGGCCGCCGACGTGGCCCCGTACGGCGATCCAGACCGCGGCGATGGTGGCGCCGACGCCCATCGCCGAGGTCAACCAGGCAAGCCCCACCGCGCCGCTGCCGAACACGTCGCCGGCGAAACCCGGCAGCATGTCCTGGACCGGACGGAACAGGATCGAGACCACGGCCATGATCAACAGCACGGGGCCGATTCCCCCATGGCCCCGCACATAGGCGAAGCTTTCGCCGACATCCGCGAGAACGCTTCGCCGGCCGCGGTCTTCGCGAACCGGCGGCGCCAGATCCATCAAAAATAGCACCGCCAGGAAAACCACGCAGCCGATGGCATTGGCGACGAAGGTCGCGCCCACCCCGGCGAACGCTATGACCAGGCCGGCCAGGGCCGGGCCGATGAAACGCGAACCGTTGAACAGCGCCGAATCGACGGCGATGGCGGTGGCGAATTCGGACCGGGGCACGGTCGCCGGAATGATGGCGTGCCGCGACGTGGCGGCGAGGGTATGGGTCAAACCGTGGAAAATGGTGAAGCCCAGGAGACCCCAGATGTCGATCCAACCGCCCAGGGTGAAGACGGCGAGACCGAGGGCGTGGGCGACGGCCAGGCCCAGGGTGATCTTCTGCAAGGTCAGCGGCACGTGGCGGTCGGTGATGGCGCCGGCGATGGGCGCCAGGAACAGCATCGGGATCAGGTCCGCCGCGGCGATCACGCCGAGCCAGATGGTCGAATGGGTGAGTTCCCAGGCCAGCCAGGCGACGCCCAGGCGCTGCATCCAGATGGTAATGAGGTTGGGGGTCATGCCCCCCATGTAAAGCGCGTAGTTGCGGTGCCTGAAGACGCTGACTATGCGTGTGAGGCCAGTGGGCAGCGGCATTCTCGGGGCATATCCTGAAAATCGGTTGACGCGGTGGCACCTCTCTTACCACGATTCCACCGAGAGAAGACCATGGCCGGCGCCCCGGGCAGGGCCGGCAGGCGCGGGGCGCCTCAGGCCTTGGCCCCGCCTTGGTCGCCCGACGCCTTATGGAACGGGATATCGGGTTCGCCGCCGGCGCGCAGGTCCTTTCGGGTCTCAAAATTGATGTGCTTGATGTTGTCCTGGCTGCCCGAACGGTTGCCCATCATGACCATCGCCCCATCGCCGGTGTTTTCCAGCATATAGAACGACCCGCCGGTGATCAGCGCCGCCATGCCCGGATCGAGCACCGCCTTGCCGCCATCGGGGAAATGCATGGTGCACTGGCCTTCGATGCAATAGAAGGTCTGGTCCGCGTTATGGCAATGCATGTCGTCGTGGTCGCCGGGATCGGGATAAAAATGCACCCAAGCGTGAAGCTTGCGCGTGTTCATCACCACCGTGCGCTTCTTTTCCTGCCAGGCCAGCTTGGCACAGTCGATGATTTCTATGGCCATGTGTTTCCTCCTGATCTTAATCTTGTTTCTTGGCATTCAGTCTAGCTGCCGCGCCGGGGCCGGGGAAGGGCCTTGGAAGGTTCCCATGGCTTTACCCGAAGCCGGTGCGCGGATGGTGACACCCCGGGCGGTCCCGGCCTAAACTGGTTTCGATCCCACGACGCGTTGGACCCGGGCCGCGGGACCGCCGTGGGACAATGGGACAAGACTCGCTGGAGAAAAGGTTATGGGCTGTGTTGACGCCGACGCCCACGTCATCGAATCGTCGCTGACCTGGGACCATATCGCCGAAGCAGACGAAGCTCACCGCCCGCTGGTGGTGACCCAGACCTGGGGCCCGGAGATCAAGAACAACGAAGGCGGCGCGGCGCGGGAATACTGGCTGATGGACAATCGGGTCCATGCCAAGGACAGGAACGTCGGCTCCGATACCAGTGTGGAGTCCCGCGAGATGCAGGATATCGCGGCCAGGCTCGCCCATATGGATCAACTGGACATCGATATCCAGGTGCTCTACCCCACCCTCTTCCTGCGCCCCGCCGTGCGCACCCGGGACGCCGAGCTGGCCATGATCCGGGCCTATAACCGATGGCTCGCCAGCATCTGGAAACATGCGCCCGATCGGCTCCGCTGGGTCGCCATGCCGCCGCTGCTGTCGCTGGACAAGGTCGCCAGTGAGCTGGCCTGGGCCAAAGACAATGGCGCCTGCGGGGTCTTCATGCGAGGCCTGGAATGGGACCGCACCGTCGCCGACCCCTATTTCTTCCCGGTCTATGAAGCGGCCAGCGAACTGAACCTCGCCGTCTGCTTCCACTCGGGCAACAATTCGATCCACCATCACGATTTTTTCCTGGAGGACACCACCTTCACCAAGTTCAAGCTCGCCGTGGTGGGCGCCTTCCATTCGCTCCTGGAAAAGAATATCCCCGGCATGTTCCCCGACATCCGCTGGGGCTTCATCGAGATCAGCGCCCAATGGGTGCCCTATGTGTGCCACGACCTGCGCTACCGATTCCTTAAACTGGGCCGCCCCATGCCCGCCAATTTGCTCGAGGCCAACAGGATGTGGGTGGCCTGCGAGGTGACCGACGACATCCCCTATATCTTGGAATATGCCGGCGACGACCATCTGGTGATCGGCACCGATTACGGCCACCACGATCCATCGTCGGAAATCAACGCCTTCACCATCATCCGTGGGCGTGACGACATCGCCCCCGAGGTGATCACCAAGATCGTCGATACCAACGCGCGCGCCCTTTACGGGCTCTGAGAGCGTGAGTAAATCAAACCCCGGGGAGGAACCGCACAAGTGACGGATTTGCATTCGGAGAACCTCGACGCCGCCATAGAAGAGGACGGCGCGGCGATTGCCCGCGACCATTTCAAGCCGGGAGACCTCTCGGTGGTCACCGGGGGCGCCCGGGGCTTCGGCCGCGCCATCTCGAAACGCCTCGCCCGGGAAGGGGCCAGGCTCGCCATCTGGGACCTGTTGGACGATGAAGGGGAAGAAACCGCGGAGATGTGCCGCCAAGCCGGCGCCGAGGCGGAATTCTTCCACTGCGACATGGGCCAACCGAACGATATCGCCAGCGCCGCGGCCGCGGTGATCCAACGCTTCGGCCCGGCCTATGCGGTGGTCAACAATGCCGGAATCAACCTCCGCACGAGCGCCATCGACCACCCGGTGGAAATGTGGAACAAGACCTTGGCGGTCAACCTGGTGGGCGCGTTCCTCTGTTCCCAGGCCTTCGCCAGGGAAATGATCAAGGCCGGGCGGGGTGCCATCATCAACTTCGCCTCGGGCCGCGCCATCCAGGGCGCCGTCAACTCCATCTCCTATGCCGCCTCCAAGGCGGGAATCATCGCCATGACCAAGACCCAGGCCAGTGAATGGGCGGTTCATGGGATTCGCGTCAACGCCATCGTTCCCGGGGTCTCGGAGACGCGCCAGCCGCTCGAGGCCGGCGGCACCCTGGAAGAGCTGCGCCAACGCGGCAAATCGATTCCCCTTGGGCGGGTCGGCCACCCCGACGACATCGCCGGCATGGTGGTCCTGCTGCTGTCCGAGGACGCCGCCTATATCACCGGCCAGTCGATCGCCATCAACGGCGGACGTATCATGCTGCCCTGAGCCGCCCAAATCCACCCTGCCTTGAGGAATGACCATGCGCTATCGAGAATTGGGACCGGATAAGTTGCTCGCCTCGGCCATCGGCTTCGGCGGCCGCCGCCTGTCCGACCCCCATACCGAGACCGAGACCGACGAGAGCAAGGCCCGCGCCGTGATCGATCGGTCGCTGGAGTTGGGATTGACCCTGATCGACACCTCGGACAGCTACGCCGATGGCGAAAACGAAAAGCTGTTCGGCCGCCTGCTTCAGGGAAGGCGCCACAAGGTGGTCCTGTGCACCAAATTCGGCATGGTGCGGAATGCCGACGGCGGGCGCACTTTCGACGGCCGCCCCGAATATGCGGCCGCGGCCTGCGAAGCGAGCCTCAAACGCCTTGCGACCGAATTCATCGATCTCTACTACCTGCACCGGGTCGACCCCGACGTGCCCATCGAGGACAGTGTGGGGGCCATGGCGCGGCTCAAGGAACAGGGCAAGATCCGCCACCTCGGCCTGTCCGAGGCGGGGCCCGAAACCCTGCGCCGGGCCGCCGCCACCCATCCCATCACCGCCCTGCAAAGCGATTATTCGTTGTGGACGCGGGATTACGAGGCGGACACCATCCCCACCTGCATGGAACTGGGGATCGGCTTCATCGCCTACTACCCCTTGGGCCAGGGATTCCTGGCCGGCGCCATTCGCTCGGTCGATGAACTGGGCAGCCGCGATGGGCGGCGCCGGGCGCTGCGCTTCCAGGAGGAAAACATCGGCCTCAATCTCGATCTTTTGTTGAAGCTCCGGGAACTCGCCGAAGAGAAGGGCTGCAAGGTCGGCCAATTGGCGCTGGCCTGGATTCTCAATCGGGGACCCGGTTATCTGGCGATTCCCGGCACCTCGCAAATTCCCCACCTGGAAGACAATATCGCCGCCGCCGAGATCACCCTGGGCGACGGCGACATGGCACAGATCGATGCCCTGTTTCCCGCCTCGGGCGCGGCCGCCGGCGGCCGCCACCCCGATTCCGCCCTGGCAAAACTAAATCGCTAGGTTCTCGTCCTTCCAGGGCCACCGGCCAAGGCCACCGGCAGGCGCCGAGGGACCCGTTCGCCAACGGTCATTTCTAAAATTTTATGTAAATTAAAAACGAATAATGTTGACTAACTCCGCAAACTATACGTGTATTTACATTGAGATTGTAGCGATAGTCCAAATGTAAATAGTACATGTAAGAAAGTTTATTTGAATATAATTTATATAAAATTTTATATACCCAAGTTTATTGAAAAATAGCTTGGTTTTCAAAGAGTTAGTAACGCGTAAGAGCCAATCGGCCGTCCCCGGGGTGTCCCCTAATCGTCATGGTGACGATTGCCCTTGGGGCGGCTGATTTCTTTCGCGCGCGGGCGGGATCTTTTTTACGCTAGGTGGTACGCCGGTGGTGCGCCGAGGCCGCCGATCCTCTAAATTACCTCCCAACAACGCTCGGCCCCGGCGCGGAACGGGGCCGGTCAACCCAAGGGGGGACAGCCATGACGGCACCACCGGCACCCGGTGACCGGGCCGCACTTTTCCAGTGCATGGTTTTGATGCGCCGCTTCGAGGAAGAGGTGCTCCGGGTGGCCCGGGACCACCCCTATGTGGGCCGCCAGCACCTGCATATCGGCCACGAGGCCACCGGCGCCGGCGTGGTTTCGGCGCTCTCGCCCGATGACCTGTTTCACACCAACCACCGCAATCACGGCTACCTCATCGCCCGGGGGGCCGATCCCGGCCGCGCCTTGGCCGAGATCATGGGCCGCAAGGACGGCCTCAACGGCGGCCGGGGCGGTCCCTGGCATCTCTGCGACCGGAGTGCCGGTTTCCAGTCCACTTCGGCCATGGTGGGCGGCAGCGTCGGCCTTGCGGTCGGTGCCGGATTCGGCCTCAAGACGCAAGGGTCGAAGGCCATCTCGGTCACCCATTTCGGAGACGGCACCCTCGATGAAGGGATCTGTTATGAGGCCCTGAACCTCGCCTCCTTGCTGGCCCTGCCGGTGCTGTTCCTGTGCGAAAACAACGCCAAGGAAGGTCAGCGCCCGTCATCCATGCTGGCGGCCAAGGTGCTGCACGATGTGCCCGACGCCTTACAAATCCGATCCTTGGTGGTCGACGGACGCGACGCCGACGCGGTGGCGGCGGCGGCGGCCGACGCGGTCGCCCATATCCGCAATGGGTCCGGCCCGGTATTCTTGCAGGCCGATCTCGAACGCTGGCCCGGCTCCCATCAGACCAAGCCTGAATTTCCCACCGGCGTCACCGACCTCACGCTGGCCTGGGAAGAAGACCGTATCGAAGGGCCCCACGCCGAGTGGGTGCGCGATCACGACGGCCTCAGGGCCTATGCCAAGAAACTGGTGGCCGACGGCACGCTGTCTGAGGATCAGGTCTTGGAGATCGACCGGGATGTTTTGGCCGCGATCGACGAGGCCCGCGCTTTCGCCGAGGCGAGCCCCTATCCCGACCCGTCCGGGCTTCTCGACAACGTGTTTGCGTGAGCGACGCTTCGATGACCAGGAAAACCTATGCCGAAGCCCTCATCGACGCGCTGGTGGAACGCGCCGGGGAGGAGAAAAATTTCGCCATCATCGGCCGCGGCATACTCGGTCACGGCGCCCAGGCGCATCTCGTCAAACCGCTGATGGAGAAGTTCGGCGACCGGGTCACCGACCCGCCGACCTCGGAAGGCGCCGTGGCCTCCCTGGGGATCGGCGCCGCCATGGCGGGCACCCGCATATTCGCCCATTTCGGTACCGCGAGCTTTACCATGGAAGCCGTTAACCAGATCATCCACGAGGCCGGGGTGGCGCATTCCATGTCCGGCGGCCAGATCAAGGTCCCCATCGTCTTCCACATGTTTCATGGGCTGCGCCGGGGCGGGTCGGGGCAGCATTCGCTCAGCCCCCAATCCATGTTCGCCAACAACCCGGGCCTGCATCTGATGATGCCGACCACGCCCGGCGACGTCAAAGGCATGTTGCGCACGGCGCTCAAGAGCGACACGCCGACATTGTTCATCGACCACGCTGCCCTGCTCGGCACCGAGGGCGAGGTCCCCGACGGGCCTTATGAGATCCCCCTGGGCGAGGCCGCGATCCGCCGCGAGGGCGACGACGTCACCATCGTCGCGACGTCGCGCGCGGTCCACTGGGCCGAGGCGGCGGCGGATCAATTGGCGGGCGACGGCATCGACGCGGAGGTCGTCGACCCGCGTTCGGTGGTGCCGCTCGATACCGAGACCATTCTGAAGTCCATCAGGAAGACCGGACGCCTGGTGTGCGTGGAAGAAGGCTACCAGATGTGCTCCATCGGCTCGGAGATCGCCGCGCTCGCCGCCGAGCAGGTATTTAAGTCCCTGAAGGCGCCGGTCGCGCGGGTCGCCCGGCCGCCGGCCCCGGTCCCCTTCTCGCCGCCGCTGGAAGAGGCGATGATGCCCGGGCCCGGTAAGATCGTCGCCGCCGTCAAGACCGTCATGGCGTGACACCCAAGACCCACCACCGAGGCATAGATAACGGAGACACCATCATGAGCAGCTCACTGACCGCCAAGGTCTGCACCCCCTGCCAGGGGGGAACCCCGCCGCTTTCGCCCACCGAAGCCGAGGTGTTCCACCTTCAGACCCCCAAATGGGACCTGACCGACGAGTCCACCTGGATCCGCCGCAGCTTCGGCTTCGACAATTTCGTCGGCGCGCTCGATTTCGTGAACAAGGTGGGCGCCCTGGCCGAAGAGGAAGGCCACCATCCCGATATGGCGCTCGGCTGGGGTTACGTGGACGTCTCGGTCCAGACCCATAAGATCAAGGGGCTGCACGAAAACGACTTCATCCTGGCCGCCAAGATCGACGCCATGGCCTAGAGCACTTCCGGGCCAAAGCAACCGGCCCGGCCCCCATTTCCAGGGCCGGGCCGGTCTCTTGATCGAAGGCTACGCGGTTACTTGCAATCGATGCGCTTGGCCTCCTGGCCGGCGCCTGGATAGGTGAAGGTGCAGGTCATGCCGACCTTGATGGCCTTGCGCTTGGCCTTCTTGCCGCCGATGGTGACCTTGGTGCGGCGGCCCGATACCTTGGCCTTCACTTCCTTG